>FWPU01000119.1_pt1 | contig 243535 bp, 231 predicted proteins | sample 2228361 | NCBI WGS metagenome assembly FWPU01 (sample SAMEA103939777, study PRJEB20133) | metagenome
AAGCGTCCCCGTTGCGATCAAGGTGTCTCCGGCATCCCACTCGTTCGCAGTCGAACCCGTGTCCCGGAAGAGCCTCACGTTCGTCGCGTTAGTTGAGGTAAAGTTCGCGTTTCCCGCGAAGGTTAGCTCTGTTACGGTGTCGATTCCGGAACTGGTGTAGAGCGTAAAAGCATCAACCGCCACGTTGGTGGTCCCCCTTGGCGACGTTTTATCGGACGGATCCGTTCCATCCCCGGCCGTTGTTGTCTGCGAGGAGATGGTGATAGTTGCGCTAGAGTTATCGTTGTCCACAAAGGTGTTCGTGCAAGTGACGGCCGATATGTTGCCATAAAGGATTGTTCCTCCGGTTGCGCCGTTCGGAACGTCGATGACGATAAGATACTGGGTCCCCGCGTTCTTTGTTACGTTTATATTCAATCCCGAGAAGGTGACGGTGGTTCCGGCAAGCGTCCCCGTTGCGATCAAGGTGTCTCCGGCATCCCACTCGTTCGCAGTCGAACCCGTGTCCCGGAAGAGCCTCACGTTCGTCGCGTTACTTGAGGTAAAGTTCGCGTTTCCCGCGAAGGTTAGCTCTGTTACGGTGTCGATTCCAGTGTTGGTGTTTAAGGTAAAGGCGTCGATGGCGACGTTTGTCGAAGGCGCGTCCACCGTCTTGTCAGAAGGATCGGTCCCATTCCCCGCGGTCGTCGTCGCGTACCGGTCGTATGTGAAGTCGAAGGGGATATACGTGCCCGTGCTTAGGGCTGTCTCGAGAGCCGTACCGTTGTCTGCATCCGACCAGTTAGTTCCGTCATAGGTCTTTGTCCAGAGGTCGCTCGCGGAATCGCCGACGGTGACCATGACCCTGTTTTCGCCAGGCTGGCGGTCGATGTCAATGGCGTTCGAGAACCCGTTAGGAGAAGCAAGCACATCCGTTTCGTTGGTCCAGCTACTGCCATTCCAGCTCCTCCAGTTGATGACTCCCGAGTCGCCGTCGTTGTAGACGACGATCGCTTTCGGAGAAACGCCAGTAGCCACCCAGCCGGCGGCAACCGGCTTCTGAGTCCAGCCGCTATCTTGCAGGCCCGTATCGGCGTTGGCTACGAGGTTAGTCCACCCCGTACCGGTCCAAACGCCGTACTGCATATCTCGCGTCTTGTCATCCGCGGAAACTGCAACTATCCGGTTCCCTCCTGGCTCGGAGGCGAGATCGACGACGGTGGCCTCATCTGCCCAAGTGCTGAAGTTCGTGACGCTTCCCCAGCTGCCGCCCGCGGGTTTGGTGACGTATCTCGCGGCGAGCTGGTTGTTGTTATTGTTGTTCCAGCCCCAGACGACCAAGAGGTCTCCATCATTTTCGTAAGCCGCGTCGAACGCCTTGCTATCTCCAGCCGCCGCGTCGTAGGCGAGGTTTGTCTCCAGGTTACCGGATTGAGTGCCCCAGCTCGAGCCGTTCCAGATGATCCCTTTAAGCGTTTGCCCGCCGGTTCCGTCGTTGATCGTATAGAGGAGGGCGATCTCGTCGCTGTTGGGCCTGGAGACAAGCTCTATCCAACGGATGGGATTGGATTCGTTGGAAACAAGTACGTTTGAGGCGCTCGTCCAGGACGTGCCGTTCCAGATTCTGTAGGACATATTATTGTTGCCGGAGTTAGAGTAGACGACCATGACCCGCCCGCTGTTCTCTTCGTAGGCGATGTCGAAAGATCTCTGCGTCGAGATGCGCGTAGCCGCGTTCCACTCGCTGGACCAGGACGAGCCGTTCCAACGCTGAACGTACAGAGTGTTTCCAGTGCTTGTCAAGATGCCGACGATGTTTTCAAGCCTCGACGGCGCCGCCTTATTTATGATCCAGTTTATCGTGGTGTTGGCGGTTGGGTTATTCGCTGCCGGGCTCCAGGAGGAGTTGCCGTGGTCCCAAACGCGGTTTCTGGGAACGTTGCTTCCCGATACTCCGTAGATCAAGCGACCGTCCGTCTTGTAAGCGAGACCTATGGTTTGAAAAAGAAGCAGCAGACCTGCTACAAAGGCCAGCAGCACAGCCGGGCCCAGCAATCTATTTCGTTTGATTCTCATCCCAACGAGAAAACCGCTAAACGGCCGTAGCACTGAACTGATGCCACCTTCGGTTGCTTCTGCTGAAGATCCCACTTCGTGCTTCATCCCCGAACGCCAAATGTCCGCCAAAGCAGTGAAATGCGATCGTGTGTGCCGATTTAAACAGAAGCAAATTGATCAGAAACTTCGGTAATACAAGTATAGCAATTAATAGGCTATTTAAAAATGTTAAGGCTTTAAGAGAGCCTGTCAACTCTTAGTAGGCACAATCTCTAAAAGCTTGATGTCTGTTCCGTTCACAATTTTGCACAATGCCCTCGCCCATGGCTTGCTCGCGTCCGGTCCAGTAAGCTACGGAAAGCTCGCGTAAAGCCATTGTACGGGATCTGAACCCTGGGTTTTAAGCTCTGGAGCGTTTCGGTAAAGTCAGTCTTTGCCTGCTGCCTTCCGATCGCGACCGGAAAGGACTCTTAGTTCCGGGTGAGCTCAAGGAGCTTCGCCAAAGCATCAACAAACATTTTCCGGGATGCAGACGGCGCGCGTCAGTGGGATCACCGATCGCATGTTTTTGCCAGCATGTGTGTCCGCATCCGGTATAACGTCGGTTCGGTCCGTTCGGGGAACGGACCCTACAATTCACGCGGGCGTTCGGCGGACGAATGATCGTTCACGCGTAGTTCGAACGTCGCGATCCGGTATAGGGCCCGATCTCCGATCGGGCCGTTCGTTCATGAGTTATCAAAGCGTTGTTCGCATCGCAAACGCAAGCGCATGCACCGAACCCCCGATCGGGTTTATCGACGCGCGCACGCGAGGACAATCAAACGTCGTTCCGGCGCGATTGCGAAACTCAATCCAGCATTTAGGGCGGCAATTGCGCAAACGCCCGTTTGCGTTTTCGGACGCACGGCCGATATAAGTCCGTTCGGTCTGCTAGGGGAATGGAACCTACTAAGATACCAGGCTACTAGGATGGCAAACGAAAAATGACAAGAGAGTAGAATGCATATCGAGAAATCACAAAGCTTTAAACGCCTCCCTTTTTCACTTTAAAGGAAACGTGCGGTTTGCGCTACTGGTTTATGGGTGCGCTGGGCTGCGCTCGCTTGGCTGCCGCTCGAGCCTCCGAAGCTTTATCGGCTTTGCCGGTTGCGTCGTAGGCCGAAGCGAGCTTGGCATAAACCTCAGCCCTCGCCGGTGAATCCGGTGGCAGTAGTTTCAGAACGGCATTCCATTCGGCGATAGCCTCGTCGTATTTCTTGTATTTGAAATAGAAATCCGCAAGCTGTGTATGGAAGGGAATGCTACCAGGCCTGACTTTAATTGCCGCCTTGAGGTAGCTAATCGCCTCCGTGTCTTCCCCGAGCTTATCAGCGAGAATGGCCAGCTGGTAGCCGACATCCGGGCTCTTTTTCATGCTGTAGGCTTTTTTGGCTTCTTTGTACGCCTTCGCCGTTTTGCCGGTTACGATGTAGGCGGAGGTTAGAAGGACCTGCGCCTCGTAATCGCCCGGATTCTCCTTCAGATAATCGCTTAACTTGTCGATCGTCCTATCGTACTCCCCAGCCCGGTAGAAATTCGTAGCCTCTTTCTTCGCGTTGGTGCTGGCCCTCTTCTCGGTCTTGGTCGCTTTTCTGCCAACTGTATAGCTCAAGCCTAGCGCGGCCACGGCTAGCGCGACTCCGAGTGCGATTATCGCGGCGTAGAACCTGATGGTCATCTTAACCTGCATACGCCCAGCATGCGCCAACAAACATCCCCTCAAAACGGTAAAGGCTAGTATTGATTCTTACGTTACGTATTCTAACACATGATAGCGATGTTCAGATGACTTTGAGGGTTCTTCGTAGCGATCAGTTTAATCGATCACCGAGACTTATCATGGCAAGCCGCTTAGTTTACGCAGATGAGGGCTCTTAAGGAAGGCATACGAGAAACGCACATTTTCGTTCCCAAATGCTACCGCGCCGCTATCATTTCAGCGCTTACAGGCGGCATATCGCACTGCGATGCCGTCTAGATGGCTTTCCAACATATTATCACTCTCTGAAGACCGCAATGCGATCCCTCAGGCGATCTGCGATATATATAAGGCCGGCCTCTTGGTCCGTTGCTATCCCATTTGGGTAATATAAACCAGCTTCTCCTTTGCCAGAGCCGTAGCTCAATATATACTTTCCCTCCTTAGTGAAGACGAAGACTTTCTGCTGGGCGAGATCGACGACGTGAACTCTGCCCAGGCCGTCGATGGCTATACCTCTCGGTATAACCAGCGCGTTCCTCTTTTCGCTCTTGAAAAGGTACTTGAACTTGCCGTTTCGGTCAAAGACTTGGACGCGGCTGTTGTTAGAATCGACGACGTAAATGTTCTTCGCGTCGGCGGTTATGCCGTGGGGGAACATGAACTCGCCCTTCTTGGTTCCCGGCCTGCCGAACTTCTTAAGGAGCTTTCCGTCGCCGATGGAGAAGATCTTGACATCTTGATCTCCCACATCCGTCACGTATAGTTTTCCATCTCGGTAGAAGAGCCCCACGGGGCGGTTGAGCACCGGCGGCGTTTTGGCGTCTTCGGCAGAGACATCTCCCGGGAAGCGGCCGAGAAAGCGGCCGTAGCCGTCTACGACCATGATGTGGTAGAAACCTCTCGACTCTATCGAAATATAAATTCGACCGCGGTCGTCGAGGGCGATTCCCATCAAATACGGCTTCTGATCTTTGAGGAGCTTGACCGATCTAATAAGCGAGCCTTTTTTTGTGAAGATGGCCAGCTTGCCGTTGGCCGAATCTGCAACGTATACGTTTTTGCCGGAAACGGCGACGGAAAGAGGCTTGGACAGCTTGGAATCCCCGTTGCCGCTGATCGAGTGCAAATATTCGGGTCGACCCGAGATGGTGGTGGACCGATTCTTGGCATATTCGTCGCCCAAATTGGCATATGTGTATGCGGCTAAACCCACCGAGCCCAGCAAAACTGCCGCTAGAACGATTAGGATAAACTGACGCTTGTCGATCCTGATCGACCGTTGTCGAACTCGATTGACACCCATAGAAGCACCTTGCTTTTTATGATAGCACAAAAGCCTAACGGGTCGGTTTGGAAAGCAGCAATCCTTTTATACAGCTATTTCGACATGCTTCATTTTGGGTTCGTTAATTTTCGCTCCTTCGTTGCTGACCCGGTTTTCAAGACTCACCGGGATCCACGGTGCTATCGCGTGAGGTCAAATGTTGAGGATGTGGCTCGATTCGCCGAAATCTGAGGTGAGCATCGATTTGGCCTATGCTATAATTCTTACGTTCGAATCCCGGCGTCTTGCACCTGGAGAGGATTTGCTCACCTTGGCTTCCTTGATTCCCTCCGGATTCTCAACGGGCGTTGCGGCGGCCGTTGCCGCCGGCATGGCGATAGTTCTTCTGCTGCCTTTTGTCGTCGTTTTAGTTAAACTGATCGAGCAGACTTGGGGCTTGAGGTGGCTTAACTGGAAGCTCGGGTTGGTGGCGGTGGGAAGCGTCATCTTCCTGGTTGGAGTTTTTAATGCGACTTCACTGCCGGCACTTTGCCGGGTCTGTCACGCCATGCGGCCCGCGGTTGCGAGCTGGTCGGGTGGCAAGCACAAAAATGTGGGCTGTTTCTCTTGCCATCGAGAGAATGGCTTCGGCGGCATATTCATTAGAAAGCTCGAGGACGTTAGGATGCTGGTGGTGAACTTCTCTCGCAAGGAGACGAGGGGTCTGAACAAGCCCGTGAGGGACGAGATATGCCTGAACTGCCATTCGAGCGTGAAAGCCGAGTCCGGCGTCGAGGGAAAGGTTAGGGTTAGCCATCGTGAGTTCGTGGGCCAAATTATGTGCGAGGATTGCCATGCCGGCGACTCCCACGAAGGGGCGCTTGAGTCCAAAACTACCGTAATGGAAAAGTGCTCGACCTGTCACGACGGCAAGGGAGTCTCCTCCGACTGCTCTATATGCCACCTCGAAAAAATCGACAAGAAGAGCAAGCCTTCTCGCATTTCCGGGATTTATCATGGGCCTTCGTGGATGAAAATTCACGGGGTCAAAACTCAAGGAATTTGCACCGCGTGCCACGAGCCGGACGATTGCGGCAAGTGTCACGTTGAGATGCCTCACCCAGACGGTTGGAGCTTGGAGCACGGTCGCAAGGCCGGTCGGGATCGCGGACCCTGTCTGAAATGCCACATTGGCGGGCGAAGCTGTGACAACTGTCACCAGCTTCCGCTGCCGCATCCGGCAGGTTGGCTTAAAAGTCATGCTGGAGACGCGGAGCAGCGCGGAGAGGAGCTTTGCTTTAATTGTCATTTTGAAAGGGATTGCGCCGCCTGCCATTTGAAACACGCTAAACTGCCTCAGCTAAGGGGTGAGCAAGCGCGTGCCAAAAAGCGGTCTCGTTAGGGCGTTCTCGCCCGGCAGGATAGCGGAAATTTTAAGCCATCCAAGAGACCACCCAACGGAGCTTTCTCTCCTTGTCGGCATGGCTATCCTTACCGTATTCGCTTTATCGGTCATCTTCGCGCTGCTTTTTGTGAAAACTTCGTCCAAGAGGCAAAAAAGATCGGGAGGTCACCTAAAAAGGGCCGGTCGAAAGCAGCTGCTCTGGTTACTCGTGACGATCGGCTGGTTCATAGTCCTTCTGCTTTCAGTATCCTACGCTTTTGTGGCCGACCCCGCTTTTTGTCTCTCATGCCACGGTGCTTCAAGGTTGGCGAAGGATTTGAGGAGTTCTGCCCACAAGAGGTTAGCGTGCCAGGATTGTCATGAAACTCCGGGATTTGTGGGTTCCATCGCCTATCGCCTTGAGGTCGGGCGCATGGTGGTCGCAAAGCTCATCGGGCGCGAATCGGGAGCGGCGGGGTCGGCTTCTAGGGACGCGTGCCTTTCGTGCCACGAGAAGGAGATATCGAAAACGGTCGTTGCTAAAAGCATAAGGATCGAACATAAGGTCCCCATCGCCAAAGGATACCGCTGCGAGAGGTGCCATTTTGGAATAGCACACAACGAACCGAAGCGAGAGATGAGGATGAGCATTTGTTACGATTGCCATGGTAAAGATGAGCCCTTGAGGTGCGAGGTTTGTCACGTCGACATCGCGGGGAATACCGCTTATTCGCTGAAGAATTACGCCAAAGTGGCGCTTTCGAGCACGGTGGTTTGCGAAAAGTGCCACGACCCTGAGAGGGAGTGCGTGAGGTGTCACAGAATAGCCATGCCGCATTCGGCGGAATTTAAAAGGTGGGGTCATGCCCTTCGAGCCGTAACCGACCGCCGAGAATGCCTCGAGTGCCACAAGCTCGCCGAATGCGCAAGATGCCATCCGAAGACGCCGGGACCCCACGGCAATCCGGATTGGTTTAAGGAGCACGGTTCCGCCTCGCGGATGCCTCAGGCGGGCTGCTTTAGCTGCCACCGCGTATACGATTGTCTTTCATGCCACGTGGATTTGAACTCGTATGGCATAAGGGCGATGCCTAGCCGCTGATGATCCGCCTGCGAGGGGGCTATGGTGCAGCCGTTTTTATTTTAGGGTTTCCGCGGTCCGTACGAGGAGGGCGCAATCTTATGGCAGATTACTTGCGGCGTGGCAAGACAGACACGCGTTATCGAGTTGAGGGGTTCCTCCTCCCGAGACCGTTCCAGTGGCAAGAAGGCTGGGAGCTGGCCCGGAGTGAGGAAAGTCAGGTGTCGAATCATTGCCGTCGGCTCTATGGCATTGGTAGCATTTGGGGCCGTCGTTCACCCCATCCCCGGGTGCCACGTTCCAGCTCGCGGGATTTCCATAAGTTGCGCTCGAATTCGCTCCCCCGCTAGCCGAGGCATCGTGGCCGTAGTAGTACGTGGATGCGCTGTAGTTCTTGGCTGTTGTGTGGAGACCGATGTTTGCGTTATGGCAGGCTGAGCACCAATTCGAGAGCCTTTGGTTTGTCGAAGAAGGATCATAATCGGTGTAGTTGCTGGCTTGAGTTTTATTCGGATTGGGATACTTCTTTAAAAGCTTCGTGGTATTTCCACCGCCAACGTCGACGAGCTGTATCGTATTGGCATTGTGGACCGAATGGCAGCTAGCACAACCCCATGCGGCCGCGTCGATGCTGAATCTTGCCGCCGATGGAGTCGAGGTATCGGCAAGGTCATCGGGGGCATAGATCGTGCCAGAAGTGCCGCTGGGCAGTCCGTGTCCGTTTTCAGTCAGCGTGATGGGCTTGGTGTTCGCTACTCCAGACGTTCCGTGGCAGTAATCGCACTCCGTGGATGCGCTGTTGTCCCGCAAGAGCCTGAAACTTCCCGTCGCCAAGTGAACTGCATGGCAGACCTTGCATCTGTTCGAGGTCGAAGAATATCCTCCGTGCGGGGACTGGCCAGGTGTAGGCTCGATGTAACCCGCGCCTAGTGCGATCTTAATGCCGATCGCGGCAACGCATACTGCAAGTATTGACGCTGATGCCGCTTTGAAAATTGCATTCAATGCGATTCCTAAATTTAGCCGACGTTCATGGGCCACCGGCGAAGATTCACTGAGAATACTACAATTATAAATAATCAACCGTTTGATCTCAACTTGATACAGACCTTGCTATGTCCATGAGCTTCTGGTTTAGAATTTGATAGAGATGCTATGGATCTTCTAACCGGCCGAGGCCTCCATTTTCCTTATTTAGTTAGCGCGCGATTAAACGAGCTACATCATTGAAAGCTTTTGCCCTTTTCCTTTAGCGCGATCTTCAGCAGCTGCACGCGATCGTTGTATTTGTCGGCGACCGCAAAAACCCCGTCTCCCCTCGAGGCAATTCCAGCCGGATAGTATAGTTCTCCTTCGCGTTGGCCCATTCTTCCCACGCTTCCGACGATTTTTCCATCCTTCGTTAGAACCGTTATCTGATGGTTGAAGGAATCTACCAGATAAAGGCGATCGTCGCCGCCTAGTGCCAGTCCGGCAGGTAGACCGAAAGTTCGAGATCTTCCCATGATATCTTTAGGCGGAAAGCCCTTCACCCACAGCGACTCACCTCGCATGTCGAGCGCTTGAACGCGCAGGTTCAAGAGGTCGGCGACATATACATTTCCGCGGTGGTCCACCGCTATTCCGAACGGAAAATCGAACTCTCCAATCGCTTTCCCCTTTCGACCAATCTTACTGAGCAGGCGACCGTCTAGTCTGAAAATGTAGATGGACTGAGAGGTCGTGACATATAGCCTGTCTCGGATAGCAATGGGTTTCATGGGATGAGGAATGACCACTTCTGATTTGAGCGCGTTCTTTCGGTCAAAGATGGCGATCTTATTCAGAACCTTATCGGTGACGAAAACCCTTCCGTCTCCTGCAACCGTTACCCCCATTGGCACCATGAGCTCGCCTTTGCCCGTTCCTTTTTTGCCAAATTGTCTGAGAAAGCGCCCGCTGCGATCGAAGGACAAAACCCGCCCGTTTTCGCTGTCGGTTACGTAGATATTTCCGATATCGTCAAAAGCGACGTCGTTTGGTCTTTTTAAGAGATCGGCGGGGCGCGCGGATTTTCCGTAGATGCTGAAAATGGGCTGCAGCTCATTCGTCCTGTAAGCTTCGGAACCGGGAGGTTTGAGCAACAGGTAATACAGGTATCCGAGGGCAAGGATCATGGTCAGTGCTATCAAGAGAAGCCCTATTAGAAACTTTCTCAAGCTTATTTTAGTCATCATTAAGTTAACCACCTAACGAGATACTCTGGAGAGGGCGTTTTTGGCCTCCTGATAATCAGGAACGTACTTAAGGGCCTCCTGATATTGCTTTCGCGCGCTTGAGCGATCTCCAATTCTTTCATAGGATATCCCCAGGTAGTAATGAGCATCGGCAAGCATAGGATTGATTTCGATCACCTTTTTGAACGCTTCCGAGGCTTTGCGGTAGTCGCTCTGGTGAATAAAGATGAGGCCAAGCCGGTAGTAGGCGCGTTCGTTCTTTTTGTCGAGTGAGACGACTTTATAGTATTCGGAAATCGCCCGCTTGATATCGCCTCTTGCTTCGGACAGCTCGGCTATACTAAAGTGCGCCTCGGCGTTTCTCGGGTTAGTTCTTATGGCCTCTCCTAGCTCGCGCTCGGCAGCCGAGTAGTCTCCAGACTCGATATATGCGTTGGCCAAGTTTAACCTCGCTTTAAAATCGCCGGGGTTTTTCTCGACGATGGCTTTATATTTGAGTATGTTCCGCTCTATTGCCGTGCGAGGCGCGGCCGGCTCGAGAAAAGCAGTCCTGATGATCAAGCCGGCGAGTGCGAAAACTGCCACGATAGCCGCGATGACGACCAAAACCAGCCAAATGCTGATCGTCTCATCGACCGCTTCACGATCCTTGCCGTTAGGGTTCTCGAGCGTTTTGTTCAGTTCAGCCTTTTGGTCTTCCATGGAATCTCGCCGAGCATTCTCGCAATATCCTACTATCAAAGGGCATCATGGTAAAGTTCTCATCATTTGTAGGGCCCGATCGGAAGATCGGGCCGTTCGTGCATGCGACGTACAAACCTCATTCGCAACGCGAGCGCGGCGCGCGTCATTAGACCACCGACCGCGCGTTTTTTGCCGACGCGGATGCGCGCGACCTATCGACGTGCGCACGGTCCGCTCGGGGAACGAACCCGCCGGGACCTGGCAAGTTAACCCCCTCGTTCGAATCCGAAACCAAAACGGTTTATAATACCGCCATGAGCAAGAAAAGAACTCCGATGCCCAAGAAAAGGCGAGATATCTTCGTCCTCGATACGAACGTTTTGCTGTACAATCCGAGGGCCATTTTCGCCTTCTCCGGGGCCGAGGTCATCATTCCCGACCAGGTCCTCAGCGAGCTGGACAAGCTGAAAACGTCGCGGGCCGACAAGGAGCTCAGATTCAAAGGTCGGGAGATAGCTAGGATACTCTTCGAGCTTTCCGAAAATGGAAAGCTCGCCGAGGGCATCCCTTTCGGCGACGATTCGATTCTCAAGGTGATCTCCTTCAACTCCCACAAGGCGCCCGAAGGGTTATCCGGCAAGACCACGGACGACCGCATTTTGGGCATAGTCTCCCAGCTTCAGAAAGCGGAGCCCGGCAGGCGAGTGACGATCGTTACGAACGACCTGAACATGCTGGTGAAAGCGCAGATGCTCGACATCCCGGTGGCGCATCCGGGAGAGGAGTTCGCCTACGGGCCGGTCAGAAGGGCTTTTATATGGCTCGGCGCCCAAAAGCGCATACTCGCGATCATGGTCGCGATACTATCCCTCGTCGCGCTGATAGTTGTTCTTCAGTCGGCCATCAACTTGGGGAAAGGAAACCAGGTCAAGCTTCCCCCTCAATTGGCGGCACAGCTCCAGGATTATCAATCAAAAGAATATGGCTACAAAATGATGCTCGACAGGAACCCTAAGGACCTCCAGGCGCTGATCGGGATGGGCAATATCAAGTTCGATCTCGGCGATATCTACGAAGATCCGAAGTACTACCTGGAAGCCATCGACTATTACAAAAAAGCTCTGGAAGTGGATCCGAAGAATCCGAACGTTCGCGTGGATATGGCCATCGAATATACGAAGCTCGGGAAAGTCGATATCGCAATCGAAGAGCTCAAGAAAGCGCTCTCTTATCAGCCAAAGCACGCGCTGGCGCATTATTATCTGGGAAGCGTGCTCATGGACAGCAAGAGGGATCTCAAAGGAGCGCGCGAGCACTTCAAGCAGTATCTCCAGCTGGCGCCCAACGGTCCGGAGGCCCAGAGGGCGCAAATATATATAGATCAAATAGACCAGGCATTGGGCCAATAGAACAGCTGCGGAGGATAAGCGATGCGAAAGTACGATCTGGTGATCATCGGAGGAGGACCGGCGGGGCTTTCCGCGGGTCTCTACGCGGCGAGAGCCAGGCACTCCACCTTGATTCTGGAAAAAGAAATGATCGGCGGACAAATGGCCACGACTGAGCTGATCGAAAACTATCCCGGCTTCTCGGAGGGATCTTCCGGGATAGAACTCGCCGATAAAATGCGGACGCAGGCCGAGCGATTCGGGGCCGAAATAGAGCTTTCGGAGGCGTCTGCGGTCGATTTCTCGGGCGAAGACAAGGTCGTGAAGACGGCCGATGGCGATCTGGTAGGGCGAGCCGTCATCATCGCCACCGGAAGGCGTCCTCGGCTACTGGGCGTTCCCGGCGAATCGGAGCTTCGGGGAAGGGGCGTGTCCTACTGCGCCACTTGCGACGGTCCCTTTTTCCGCGATAAGCGCATCGCGGTGGTGGGGGGCGGCAATTCGGCGATCGAAGAGGCGCTTTACCTGACCCGCTTCGCTTCCGAGGTCGCGGTGGTCCACCGGCGCGATGCGCTGAGGGCCGACCGCATACTCCAGGAAAGGGCCTTCGCCAACGGAAAGATGAGATTCGTATGGGATTCCGTCGTCACGGCGATCGAGGGGAACGGAAAAGTCGAGTCCCTCGCGATCAAAAACGTAAAAACCGGCGAACAGGGCTCCCTGCCGGTGGACGGCGTTTTCATTTACGTCGGCAGCCTGCCGAACACGGAAATATTCGAAGGGCAGATCGAGCTGGATGAGCGCGGCTACGTCATCGTGGATGCGGACCTCGCCACCTCGTCGCCCGGAGTTTTCGCCGCCGGCGACGTCCACGTGGGTCCCGTGAAGCAGGTGGCCACCGCGGTGGGGGATGGAGCGCTCGCGGCGATTTCCGCTGGGCGCTACCTCGAGAAAGAGTGATTTCGAGGAGGAAAAGTGAGCGAAAAAGTGAGCGACGTTTCAGACGGAAACTTCAAAGAGAAGGTTCTCGATTCCGATCGACCGGTATTGGTCGATTTCTGGGCACCCTGGTGCGGTCCGTGCCGAATCGCCTCCCCCATAATCGAACAGGTCGCGGAGGAGCATTCGGACAAAATGGCGTTCGCGAAGCTGAACGTGGACGAAAACCCGAAAACGGCGGCGGATTTCGAAATCCTGTCCATCCCTACCTTCATCGTTTTTGAGGGGGGCAAGGTCGCGAAGAGGTTCGTCGGCGCCATGCCGAAGGACAGGCTTTTGGGCGAACTCGAGGAGTGGCTGAAGGAGAAATGAGAGTCCTGGTCGTCGATGGAATGGGGGGATCTATCGGCTCGCAGATCATCTCTCGGATACGAGCCGCCTTCCCCGAGGAAGCGGTCGAAATCGTCGCGCTCGGCACGAACGCTGTAGCCGCCTCGAATATGATGAAAGCCGGTGCCAACAGGGGCGCTTCCGGGGAAAACGCCTTCAGGGTAACCGCGCCCAACGCGGATATCATAATAGGACCGGTGGGCGCGGCGATTCCGAATTCCTTCATGGGGGAGCTTTCGCCGGCGATGGCCGAAGCGATATCGCTTTCGCCGGCCCTGAAGCTGCTTTTTCCCCTCACCCAATCCGGCGTCGAAATCGTAGGGGCAAGCGGGTTGCCCTTGCCTCATCTCATGGACCGGGTTATTGAACTGATCGATTCGATCCTGAAGCAGAGGGAGGTGAAGGAGCGTGTGTGAGGCCAACGTTTATATGGAAAAGGATGGGGAACTCGAGGTGCTGATGGAAAATGTGGCCTCGATCACTCCGATCGAAGATAAGTTGCTGCTCGTCGACCTGTTCGGCGAACAGAAAAGGGTCAAGGCCGGAATCAAAGAGCTGAGGCTCCTCGATCACAAAGTCATTTTGGCCCCGGCGGAATAGTTGCCAAGCCGCGCGCGTTGAGGTAAAATAATTTAAACGGGATGCCGCGACTACGCGGCGAAGGGCCACGAAGGCTCAAAGCGCAGCGCGCTGAGCTCGTGGTTTTCTTTTTTGAGGGGGTATTTGACATGTGCACGACGGGGATAAACACGGCGGATTATAAGCTAGCCCTGCACCAACAGCAGCAGCTGGCCGAGCACCTGGTCAAGAGCCTCAAGCAGTGGTCGGACTTGGCGGGGCTGATGGGGCAGAAGGGCGTTTGCGACAAAATCGCTGAGGCCGCGGCGAAGGCGGAAGAAACGGCCGCGGCCGTGCGCGAGGCCGCGCATGAAATAGAGCACGTCCACGGCGATCACGATCACGGCGTGACGATAACGAGCGCGTGATTCCGCGCCCGGGCGACCGCGGACGGCCGCCCGTCAACCGCGCACCGAGCCATTTACCGAAAAGGCCGCACGAATCGGCCCTTGGTCCCGAAGGACCATCCGGTGGCGTTGTTCGACTTTAGGAGGTAAAAATGCACATTCCGGATGGTTACTTAGGTCCCCTAACGTACGGAACGATGTACGCCGCGATGACCCCCATATGGATTATCGCGGCCCGCAAGGTAAAGGCCACGCTTAAAGCCAAGCAGGTGCCGCTGCTCGCCTTGGGTGCGGCCCTGTCGTTCGTCATCATGATGTTCAACATCCCCGTCATCGGGGGCTCAACCGGCCACGCGGTGGGCTCCACCGTAATCGCGATCGCTCTGGGCCCCTGGGCCGCCGTGATAGCGGTGTCGCTCGCCCTGATCATACAATCCCTGCTTTTCGGAGACGGCGGGATCACGGCGATCGGGGCCAACTGCTTCAACATGGCTTTCCTCATGCCCTTCATCGGGTATTACACCTACCGGTTGATCGCGGGAGCCGAGCCAACCGAAAGGCGCCGGGCGGCGGCCGCCGGAATAGCCGGCTACGCGTCGCTTAACGCCGCAGCCGTTGCAACCGCCGTCATGTTCGGGATACAGCCGCTCATCGCCCGCGGAGCAGATGGACGGCCGCTCTACGCGCCTTACCCCTTGAAAATCGCGGTGCCCGCGATGGCCGCAGAGCACCTGCTGTTCTTCGGATTCGTCGAGGCGGCCGTCACGGCGCTAGCCATCGGATACCTGGCTCGCCTCGACAAATCCCTCGTGGAAATGCGACCGGCCTCCGCGTCCCTCAAGTGGCTATGGGCGGCGATCGGCGCTTTGGTCCTCCTCACGCCGATCGGCGCGATCGCTCCCGGAACCGCCTGGGGCGAATGGGGGGCCGAAGAGCTCAAGCGAATGCTCGGCTTCGTCCCCGCCGGATTTGAGCAGCTCGAGGCGCTGTGGAAAGCCATCATGCCGGGCTACTCGATTCCGGGGTTGGACGATCATCCGCTTATCGGTTACTTGCTAACGGCGATCATCGGCACTGCCTTCGCAATCGCGGCAGCGTGGATCATCGGAAAACTTCTGGCGAGCAAGGAGGGCAAGAATGCCCAAACGCGATGATCGGCGGTCCGCCCGGCCGCAGCGAAGCTCCCGCATTCAAGCTTCCACCCCGGCTACCGCCATTTCTATGCCGGCACCGTGCGATTGCTGCTCGACCGGAGGGAGCTCGCGCTCGTTTGCCCGCCGAGCTGCCGATGCGATCGGAAAATCGGTCTCGGAAATGCTCGCGGGCGAAGAGACGGCTTCCAAGAAAGGACTCCTGCAGGGCATCGATCCCCGCGCAAAACTGGCGGCGATCGCCATCCTGGCCGTGACGTCGAGCTTCGTTCACTCGCCGATCGCCCTCGGCGCTTTGTACGCTTTAGGAGTCGCGCTGGCCGCGGCTTCTCGGGTGAGGCTTGGCTCGCTCGCCCGCAAGGTGTGGCTATCCGCGGGGCTGTTTTCGGCGATCATCGCCCTACCGGCCGCGACCTCATTCGTCACCCCCGGCCCCGCTTTGGTCGTCGTCGGCCCCGTCGCGTTCACAAAACCGGGCGCCCTCGGAGCGATAACGCTGGTGATGAGGGTGATCGCTTCGGCTAACTTCGCGCTCCTCATAGCGCTGACCACCCGTTGGACGGATATACTGAGGGGACTTTCGGCTCTGAAAGTGCCGGATGTCTTTACGATGATCCTTGGGATGGCGCATAGGTATTCGGTCTCCCTCTTGAGGATCGTCCAGCAAATTCACCTCGCGAAAGAGAGCCGCACGATAGCGGAATTCTCCGCCTCGGAAGAACGGCGTTGGGTCGCGGGCCAGATGGCTTTCGCCATCAAGAAGTCCGTTAAAATGAGCGGGGATGTTTACGATGCCATGCTCTCGAGGGGCTACTCGGGTGAAGTGCGCTCGCTTAACTCCCTGAGGGCGGGCGCGCGCGATTACGCCTTCCTCGCGACGATCGCTGCGTTTTGCCTGGCCATCATCGCTTGGAGCCGGGGGGCGATGGCTTGATGGAAGAGATCTTCAGGCTGGAGGGAGTGGAGCACTCCTACGGGGACGGAATTCCCGCCCTGTCGGGAATAGACCTCGCGATCCGACCCGGCGAGCACGTCTCGATCATCGGCGCGAACGGCTCCGGCAAATCGACGCTCCTGAAAATGATGGACGGCCTCGTCTTTCCATCCAAGGGAAGCATATCGGCTTACGGGCGAAGGCTAACAGAGGACGCGGTGGATGACCCAGAATTCCGCCGCTTCTTCAGGTCGCGCGTGGGCTTCGTCTTTCAAGATGCCGACGTTCAGCTGTTCTGCTCGAGCGTGCTCGACGAGCTCGCATTTGGACCCTTGCAGCTCGGACTGGAACCGCGCGAGGTTCAGAAGAGAATCGATAGCGTCGCGAGAGCCCTTCATATTGAGGGGCTTTTGAACAGAGCGCCTTACGGGCTATCTGGCGGGGAAAAGAAACGGGTGGCGATAGCTTCGGTGCTCGCGATCGAACCGGACGTTCTCCTCCTCGACGAGCCGACGAACGCGCTCGATCCAAGAAGTCAGGTTTGGCTCCTGAACCTCCTCTTCGAGCTCAAGCGAGAGGGGAAGACAGTCGTCGCCGCGACGCACGATCTCTCGATAGTGGAGGACTTCTCCGACAGGGTGATCGTGCTGTCCGAATCTCACGAGGTGGTCGCGGACGGATCGCCGGACGCCGTCTTGTCCGACCGCGAGATGTTGCTGTCGGTCAATTTGATCCACGAGCACGTCCATCGCCACGGCGACGTCGTGCACATCCACGAGCACGGCCACGCCACCGGCCGCGACCATTGGCACGATTAGCGCGCGGGGTCCGTTCCCCGAACGGACCGAAACGTTGGCGTATCGAACGCGCGTCCGCAAACTCCCAAAACGACCGCCGTTGTCAGGAAAACGCTCCCGATGCGCCGCGCGCCGTCCTTCCTGCGGATCGGTCCCGTGTGCTATCCTTTTCGTACTAATTCACAAGGGCGCGGACGGAAATGGCGAAAACAAAAGTCAGAAGGCGCATCCATATAACCGGCGTCGTGCAGGGGGTCGGGTTCCGCCCCTTCATATACCAGCTCGCGCGCGAGCGAGGTCTGGCCGGATGGGTTCTGAACAGCTCATCGGGCGTCGACATCGAGGTGGAGGGGCCGCCAGAGGAAATCGATGCGTTCGTCCGGGAGATTCCGGAAAAGGCGCCCCCTCTGGCGAGGCTCGAGTCCCTCGAAGCGGCGGAAATCCCCACGAACGGTGACGCGTCCTTCACGATCAAGAAGAGCCTGGAGGAAGAGGGGTTCATACTGGTGTCTCCGGATATCGCGACCTGCGACGAGTGCATCTCCGAGCTTTTCGATCCCTCAGACAGGCGCTATCGTTACCCGTTCATCAACTGCACAAATTGCGGTCCGCGCTTCACTATCATCGAGGACATCCCGTACGACCGCCCGAAGACGACGATGAAGAAGTTCCCCATGTGCCCGGATTGCGAGGCCGAGTACGAAGATCCCATGAATCGGCGCTTCCACGCTCAGCCAAACGCTTGCCCAGATTGCGGACCTAAGTTGGAGCTTCGGGCGAAGTCGGATAGCGGGGCTTTCGAGGCGATGGCCGTCGACGACCCAGTAGCGGAGGCGATTCGCCTCCTCGCCGCGGGAAAGATCCTGGCGATAAAGGGCCTTGGTGGATTCCATTTGGCCTGCGATGCCAAGAACGAGGAGGCCGTTGCCGAGCTCAGGCGCCGCAAGCACCGCTACGGGAAGCCGCTGGCGATCATGGTCGCAGACGTCGAGGAAGCAAGAAAACTCTGCGAAGTGAGCGACGATGAGGCCAGAATCCTCGAAAGCCCGCAGCGACCGATCGTCCTTCTGAACGCCAAAGCGGAGATCGACATCGCTCCGTCGGTCGCCCCCGGCGTCTCTACGCTCGGGATCATGCTTCCCTATACTCCGCTTCACCACCTGCTCTTGAAGGAAAGCGGAATGGTCCTCGTGATGACGAGCGGGAATCTTTCCGAAGAGCCGATCGCGATGGAAAACGAAGAGGCCCTGCGCCGCTTGGCCGGAATCGCCGATGCCTTTTTGCTCAACGACCGCGATATCTATTCCCGCTACGACGACTCTGTCGTAAAAGAATTTCGCGGCGAGCTCGCGTTCGCGCGCCGAGCGAGGGGATTCGCGCCTTATCCCGTTAAGCTGCCCTTCAAGATGCGCCAGGTCCTGGCGGTAGGACCCGAACAGAAAAACACGTTCTGCCTGACAAAGGAAAACTTCGCCTTCGTCAGCCAGCACATCGGCGATCTCGAAAACCTGGAGACCCTGCGGCACTTCGAAAGCACCCTCGAGCTTTACGAGCGGCTCTTCAGGATCGAGCCGGAGATGGTCGCCTGCGATCTTCACCCCGAATACCTCTCAACCAAGTTCGCGAAGGATCTGCCTCTGCCGCTCGTAGAAGTGCAGCACCACCACGCCCACGCGGCCAGCTGCCTCGCCGAAAACGGAATACTTTCCGAAGCGATAGCCATATCCTTCGACGGAACGGGTTACGGCCTCGACGGAGCCATTTGGGGAGGGGAATTCCTGAGATGCGATCTTTCGCACTTCGAGCGCGCAGCGCACCTCGATTACGTGAGGATGCCCGGGGGTGCGGAGGCCATAAAGAAACCCTATCGGATGGCCATCGCCCACCTCCACGGCGCGTTCGGAAAAGAGATGCTCGATCTTCCCATCCCTATGATCCATAGGCTTCCCGAGGAGGAATTAAAAGCTATAATCTTGCAATTGGAAAGGGGCATAAACTCGCCCCTCACTTCGAGCGCCGGCAGGCTGTTCGACGCGGTGGCCGCGCTGGTCGGCGTTCGCGAAGTTGCGCTTTACGAAGGACAGGCGGCGATCGAGCTCGAAGCCGTCGCGGGAACCACCGATGGATCATATCCGTACGAAATCGCCGAGGAACGCGATGACTTCGTCGTAAAAACCGCGCCTCTGATCAGAGCGGTCGTCGCCGATATCGAGGCCGGCGTTTCCGCCTCGGCGATCTCTCGCAGGTTCCACAGAACGGTCGCGGAGTTCTCGGCCGATATTTGCGGATTAATAAGAGAAAAGTACGGCAATAATAGGGTCGCGCTAACGGGCGGCGTCTTCCAGAACTGGATCCTTTTCGGGGAGCTCGTCGACCTGCTTCGGGAATCAAAGTTCGAGGTCGCGTTCCACCGCCTGGTGCCGGCAAACGATGGAGGTGTATCGCTCGGCCAAGCGGTGGTCGCCGGTTTCGGGGGGGACTAGCTGTGCCGATCGACAAGCGAGCTACGGTTGCCTGGTACAACGTGGCTGCTCCGCTCTACAGTTTTTTCCGCAACATAACGAAGAAGATCGATCGCGATGTGATGCCTTATGCCATCGATAGGCTGAGCGTGGCCCCCGCAGATCTGGTTCTCGACGCGGGCACCGGACCCGGCACGTACGCGATCGAGATCGCCAAGCGCTGCGGCGCAAAGGTGGTGGGAATCGATATTTCGCCGAAATTCGTCTCGCTGGCCGAAAAAAACGCCGCGGCAGCCGGCGTACGGGGCGTCGCTTTCCTTCAGGGAGATTTGGAAAGCCTCCCTTTTCCGGACGGGAGATTCTCCAAAATCATCTGCGCGGGAGCCCTGCAGGCGGTGACCGATAGAGCGCAGGCCGCGAGGGAGCTCAACAGGGTTCTGTCTCCCGGCGGCAGGGCGGTTATCGTGGAGCCCCACAAGCGCCGGAGCGTAAACGACCGCCTCTTCCTCATTTTGATGTACCTGACCGGACTCTTTCACTGGGGGCTTCGCGCCATCAGCCTCGGGCAGCTCACCGATCATTTCTTCGACGAGGAATCCCTTGGTGAGCTCCTCCGCGCCGCGGGCTTTTCGGAAGTGGAAATCGCCGATCGAGCGGGCGCGATGTGCGCCGTCTGCCACAAAGCGATCGAGTCGGCGGCGCCGTAAGGCCTCGAATTCCTTAGAACTTCCGATGTCGCTCAACGCTCAGTTGCGCTTCGATATGCGCTTTGCGATAATAAAGTTCACCGATTGAGCGCTGCGGAGGTGCCAAAATGTGCCTGGGAATTCCGGGGAAGATAGTGAACATCAGGGAGGACGGCTTTGCCGAGATAGACATGGGGGGAAACATCAAGGTGGCCGGCCTTCAGATAGTTCCCGAAGCGAAGCTCGGGGATTACGTCCTCATCCACGCCGGATATGCGATCCAAGTTTTGAGCGAAGAGGAGGCCCTCGAAACGCTCGACTACCTGCGCCAGCTTGCGAGCGAGATGGGATCGGCGAATGAGGTCAATTAGCGATTTCCGCGACCCGGCTTTGGCGCGCCATCTCATCGACAGGATCAGGTCGTCCTCGACAAGGAAGATCAACCTCATGGAGGTCTGCGGCACCCATACGGTCGCCATTTCGAGGAACGGCATCCGGCAGGTGATCCCGAAAACGATCAAGCTGCTCTCCGGACCCGGTTGCCCCGTTTGCGTGACCGCCAACGCGGACATCGACCGCGCGATAGAGCTGGCGAAGCTCGACGGCGTCATCATGACGACGTTCGGCGACATGATGAAGGTTCCCGGCTCTTACTCGAGCTTCGCCAAAGAGAAGGCGGCCGGAGCCGATATTCGCGTAGTGTATTCGACGATAGATGCCCTGAAGATCGCCGAGGAAAATCCGGACCGAGAGGTTATCTTCTTCGGAGTCGGCTTCGAGACGACGGCGCCAACGGTGGCCCTCTCGGTGATCGAAGCCCGCAAGAGGGGTCTCAAGAACTACTCCGTATTCGCCAAGCACAAAGTGGTCCCGCCGGCGATGGCGGCGCTGCTCTCCCTCGGAGAGGTGAAGATCGATGGCTTCATCTGCCCGGGCCACGTTTCCGCCGTCATCGGCAGCGAACCCTACGAGTTCATCGCCGCCGATTACGGCATCCCGTGCGTGATAGTGGGCTTCGAGCCCATCGACATCCTCCAAGGAATCCTCATGCTGGTGGAGCAGATCGAATCGGGGCGCTCGGAGGTCGAGATCCAATACACGAGAACGGTGAGGCCCGAAGGAAATCCGACCGCCCTTAAGCTCTTAGGCGAAGTCTTCAAGATATCCGACGCCGATTGGAGGGGTATAGGCGTCATCCACGCGACCGGTTTGCAGCTCAGGCCCGAGTTCGCCGAATTCGACGCCGAAAAGCGATTCTCCGTGGAGCCGCCCCCGACCAGGGAACCGAAAGGGTGCGCCTGCGGCGAGGTCTTGAGGGGAGTGAAGCTCCCGTTTGACTGCAAGATGTTCGGCCGGAGCTGCACTCCCGAGCATCCGGTCGGCCCCTGCATGGTTTCGACTGAGGGCTCCTGCGCGGCCTACTACCGCTACGAGCGGGCGAACGTCGAGGTGGGATCGAGTGCGGGTTAAAGAGGAAGCCGTCCTTCTCGCGCACGGCTCTGGTGGCAAGCTGATGCACGACCTCATCAGAAACCTCTTCGTCGAGAAGTTCGCGAACGAGGTTTTAAGGCGCGAGGACGACGCGGCCGTTCTCGACGCGGGCGCCGGGCGGTTGGCCTTCACCACCGATACCTACGTTGTAAAGCCGCTCTTCTTTCCCGGCGGCGATATCGGAAAGCTCGCGATCTGCGGCACCGTAAACGATCTCTCCACGTCCGGGGCCGTACCGAAGTACCTTTCCTGCGCCTTCGTCATAGAGGAAGGCCTGCCGTTTGAAACTCTTGAGCGGGTCCTCGATTCGATGGTCGAAGCGGCCAACGAGGCGGGTGTTGAGATCGTCACCGGCGATACGAAGGTCGTCGAGAAGGGCGGAGCCGACGGCCTGTTCATCAACACCGCCGGAGTCGGAATCATCCCCGAAGGGGTCTCGCTCTCCGGATCGAACCTCAAGCCGGGCGATAAAATAATCCTTTCCGGGACGCTGGGGGACCACGGAATAGCCGTCGTCTCCAAGAGGGAGGGTTTCGAATTCTCCTCGCCCGTCACGAGCGACGTCGCACCTCTGAATCATATGGTCTCCCATCTGCTGTCTTCAGTTAGGAACGTGAGGGCCCTGAGGGACCCCACGAGGGGCGGGCTGGCCTCTACTCTGAACGAATTCGCTTCGGCGTCCGTGGTGGCGATCGAGATCGATGAGTCCGCCGTCCCGATCAAGCCGGAAGTGCTCGCCGCCTGCGAGATGCTGGGCTACGATCCGTTTCACGTGGCGAACGAGGGAAAGCTCGTGATCGCCGTCGGGCCCGAAGACGCGGAGGCCGCGCTCGAAGCGGTGCGCGGCAGCGAATACGGAAGGGACGCGGCGGTGATCGGCGAGGTCACCGACGGAAAGCCCGGACTCGTAACCGCGAAGACCGTGGTCGGCGCGACCCGCATCCTCGACATGCTCGTCGGCGAGCAGCTCCCCAGGATCTGCTAAAACTCGAATGTCGCGCTTGCGGTTCTTTACCTCCAAAAGCGGCGGGGAAGTTTCCCGATTCCGCTGGGCATGGAGGGTTGCCCGGCCCCGATCACACCAACTCCAAAAGCCCGTTGTCGGCCGAAACTAGGGCCGTCTTCGGCTTGAAGCCCTCCAGCTCATCTTCCGAGAGCCACGCGTACGAGAGCACTATGATCATCTCCCCGCGGCCGATGACCCTGGCCGCGGCGCCGTTGACGCAGATCTCGCCCGAGCCCCGAGCCCCCGCGATGGCGTAGGTCTCGAGCCTCGCTCCCGTGTCGACGCTCAGGACCTGGACGCGCTCGTAGGGAACTATATCGACCGCCTCCATAAGGTCCTCATCGATCGTTATGCTTCCCTCGTAATCGACGTTGGCATCCGTCACCCTGGCCCTGTGGATTTTGCTTTTAAGTATGCACCGCTTCATCGGCATCACCAATCCTTCGGTTTCATCGGCGCTTCGGAGCGAGCGGCCGTCTAACGATCTCGTTGTCGATAAGGCGCGCCCTTCCGACGCGGGCCGCCAGGGCTACGAGCGCCTCGGGGCCGATTTCTTCGACCGGAGCCAGGGTCTCCGGATCGCAGACTTCCACGTACTCGAGGGCGACGAGCGGCTCCCTCTCGACGATGCTCCTCACCGCGGCGGCGATCGCTTCGGAGCGGCGCTCTCCCGATTCCACCAATCGCGCCGCCTCTCCCAGCGCTTTGCTAAGCGAAAGAGCGGCGGACCTTTCTTCCGGCGCGAGGTAGGAGTTCCTCGAGCTCATCGCCAGCCCGTCCGGTTCCCTCACCGTGTCGATCGCCCTTATCTCGACGCCGAAGTTGAGATCCCGGACCATGCGCTCGATCACCTTGAGCTGCTGGTAATCCTTGCGACCGAAGAACGCGATATCCGGCCGCACGATGTTGAAGAGCTTCGCTACGACCGTGGCGACGCCGCGGAAATGACCGGGGCGGGAGCGTCCGCAAAGGCCTTCGCTAACGCCGGATACCTCGACGTAAGTCGAATACCCATCCGGATAAATCTCCTCGGCGATCGGCCTGAAGAGGTAATCGACCCCTTCCGCGGCGGCCAGCGCCGCATCTCGCTCATCGTCCCTGGGATAGCTCGAGAAATCCTCTCCGGGGCCGAACTGCGAAGGATTGACGAACGCGCTCACGACCACCGCGCCGCAGCTCTCCCTCGCTTCTCTCATCAGGGCCAGATGGCCTTCGTGAAAAAAGCCCATCGTGGGAACGAAACCCACGGTCTTGCCCGCTTTCCTTTCTTGGGCGAGATATGCCCTCATCGCGTCGATCGTCGAAACCTCTATCATCTGACCTTCCCTTTCCCCGTCGCTGGCTCTCCCAGCACCTCCGAAAGGGCCTCCTTTTCGATATGATAAGAGTGCTCCGCGGCGGGAAACGCTCCCTCTCTGACTTCCCGCACGTATTCGGAGACCGCCGACTCGATGATCGGAGAAAGGTCCGCGTATTTCTTCGCGAACTTCGGTGTGAACTTTGAAAAAAGCCCCAAAATGTCGTTCGTCACGAGGACCTGGCCGTCGCAGTTCGGACCAGCCCCTATGCCTATCGTCGGTATTTCTAACTTTTTCGTGACGATCGTCGCCACTTCGGCGGGTATCTTTTCCAGAACGATCGAAAAGGCGCCGGCGGCTTGTATGGCTAAGGCGTCCTCGATGAGCTCTTTGGCGGCCTCCGCTTCTCTCGCCTGTAGAGAGTACCCCCCGAGCTTGTGGACGGATTGCGGCGTGAGGCCCAGATGGCCCATCACCGGTATGCCCGCCGCGACGATCCTCTCGACGACGGCCGCGACCCCGCGTCCTCCTTCCAGTTTAACGGCGTGCGCCCCCGCTTCTTTGAGGAAAGCGCCCGCGTTTTCCACGGCCTTTTCGACCGAAGTTTGGTATGACATAAAAGGCATGTCCCCTACGACCATCGCTCGCTCGGCGCCTGAGGCCACGGCCTTCGTGTGGCGGAGCATGTCCTCCATCGTGACCGGCAAGGTCGTCTCGTAGCCGAGGGCGACCATGCCGAGCGAATCCCCAACGAGCAAGATGTCGACGCCCGCCCCATCGAGCAGCGCGGCCATCGAGTGGTCATATGCGGTAAGCATGGCTATCTTTCGCCCTTCCGCTTTCATCTCCCTCAAAGTTTCGACGGTTACCCTTTCTGCCATTTCGCCTCCCTGGCCTCGATGATCCCTACTCGACCTGCCCCAAGACCGCATAGAGCGCCTTCCGCAGGCCATCGGCCCGCTCGGCGTCGATCGAACCCCTTCTCAAAGCGATCTCGGCCGTTCGCCTCGCCAACGCCACGTAAACCGCCAGCTCTTCAGGCGCATTTTCCTCAAGGGCCTTCAGGTGCCCCGCGACTGTGTCGACGTCGCCTCTCGCGATGGGCCCGGTCAACGCCTCCATCGGGCCCAACGCCTCCACGTTGGACAGAGTCCCTTCGATCAGCGGAAGGAGGCACTTCGCTGCCACTTCGCGAGGAACCCCCGCCGACTCCATCAACCTTTCCGCGCAATCCACCAGCGCTACGAAGAAATTCGAGGCGACGCAGGCGGCCGCGTGGTAGATCGGCTTATCCGAATCCGCTATCGCGATCGGCTTCCCACCGAGCGCCTCGGCCAGCTCCATCGCCGCCGGCAGAGCCCCTGGATCGGCCGTCACCCCGAAATACGAGCCGGGAAGCAGCTCGATCGCCCTCCCCAGGGTCGCGAAAGTCTGAATGGGATGGATCGCTCCCACCGACGCGCCTTTCCGCCTGAGATCTCCCAGGACCTCGATCGATAGGGCTCCGCTCAAGTGAAAAGCGCTCTTTTCGGCCAAGGCGTCATCCCCGAGGCCGGCCGCCAATTCGGCGGCCACCGCCGATATCTGCGAATCGCTCGTCGCGATGAGCAGGATATCGGAGCTTTCGGCGACCTGGCCGGCCGAGCCGAAGATCGATGCAGCGGGAACGAGCTCGGCCGCGACCGAAAGAGATCGCGCGGATCGCGAAGAAAACGCGATACCGTACCCGGCTTTATGGAGGAGTCGCCCCAGGGATATGCCTACTTTACCGGCTCCTATTATCCCGACTCGCTTCAAGCCGCAACACCTACCAAAGGCGAGGATTTGGACTCGCCGATCGGCGCCTTCAGCTAAATCAGCCTGGCCCTTCCCAGGGCCCTGACGACCGGCGTGACCACCGCCACGGCGAGCACGATCTCGAGCGTTCCGTTCAAAGCCGCCACCCCGAGCGCGGCTTTGAGCGGCATAAGCTTGGCGAGGACGGCCATCCCCAATACGCCGACGGTGTTGGTGAGCGTTCCGGCGACGGCCGCGAGCGCGGCCCCGGCGGTGCCGTTGGGGATCGCGCGATAAACCAGGTACGCGATCGGGCCGATCAAAAGCCGAGCCGGGATGACCACGAACCAGGGCGCAAAGCGCAAGGTGAACAATCCCAGGACGAGCCCCAAAAGCGATCCGGCGATAGGCCCGAGGGCTATGCCCCCCACGATGACGGGAAGGTGCACCGTGGTCATCGCCCCGGAGGCGTTCGGTATGGGGATGAGGCCGATGGGCGTAGTGGAGAGGATGATCGTCAGAGATGCGAGGAGTCCGGTCAAGACGATGGTTCGCGTCGAAAGGCGCTTTCTTTCCGCGGTTTTCATTCATGACCTCCGTTCCAGTTCCGCAGCCGGATACCAGACTTCGGTACCTGCGCGCAGGCGTGCTTTTCAAGACCTCGGGTGCCGCCCATGAGGTGCGGCCCTCGGATCAATTTACCCACTTCGAGTTCCGGCGATTCCCGGAACGCCGTCTAAAGAAGTCGCGAGCCTGACTGCTCGCCGGACGGCCTCCGCGGTGACCTCCGCCGCGATGATGCCGACCACGTCCACGCGAGCGTCGACCTCGCAGGTCGCCAGCGAAAAAACCGCATCGCCGTCGAACGGCGTATGGACCGGCCTTATGCTCCTGGCCAGACCATCGTGGGCCATCTGAGCCACCCTGTTGGCCTCCTCTTTGGTCATTTTACCATTGGTCGCCACGGCGACAAGTGTCGTGTTCTCCATCGGAGCTGGAGGAGGCGAAGCTCCGGCCCTGAAAAAAGCGACCGCATCGAGAAAACCGCCGGAAGGAGACCTCGCTCCCGCTATTATCTCTCCGCTCGCGTCGATCACGTCCCCTACCGCGTTCACGGCGGCGAACGCCTCGACGACGAGCCCGCCGGGGAGCTCTTCGGAGGCCCCCGCGAAACCGCCTTTCATCCTGAAATCGGGGCCCAGCACCTTGCCCACCGTCGCGCCGGTGCCGGCCCCCACGGTTCCCTCTTCGAATTCCTCATCGGCAGAATTGCAGGCCTCATAGGCCATCTCGGGGGTCGGCCTCGCTTCGGGCGAACCGATATCGAGATCGTAAAGGATCGCGGCCGGGACTATCGGAACCGGGCCCGCCGGCGTCGGGAAGCCGATGCCCTTCTCCTCGAGAAACCGCATGATGCCTTCGGCGGCGGAGAGCCCGAAAGCGCTCCCGCCCGCGAAAAGCAATGCGTTGATGCTGTTCACCAAGTTCGAAGGCTTCAGCAGATCCGTCTCCCTCGTGCCGGGAGCGCCTCCGCGCACGTCGACGCCGCCGACCGTGCCATCCGGACACAAAACGACCGTAAGTCCGGTGGCGCCCTCCAGATCGGTCGCGTGTCCTATCTTCAATCCCGGAATCCCGGTTTTCATCGCTTCCTCCGCGGATCAAGGCACGCCGCTCCGCCTCCGCGGCCGCCGCGTCCGGCCTCCCGCCGCGGCGAACGCTGCGCCGAGCCCGCGCTGGATATCCCTCGAAGCTGGCATCCCCATCCTCCAAACCCTAATCGACGATGCGCCCTCGAGAACCGGGAGCGCTCGGACCGGACTTTGGAACGCGCGCTGCCCCCGCTATGCCTTTTCTACCCTGACCGCGGTCGTCTTAAGGGGTGGTATCTTCGATCTCGGATCGAGCGCTCCGCCGGTCAGGATATTTGCCGGCGATTCGGGATAATGGAAAGGCATGAAGACCGTTCCTCGCGGAACCCTTTCCGTCGTCCGAACCCTCGCGACAACCTCGCCCCGCCTGGATGCCACTCGGGCCGGATCGCCATCGCCCAGGTCCAGCGCGGCCGCATCCGTCGGATTTATTTCCAGGAAAACCCCCGGCTCGAGCTCGTTCAGTTCAGTTCGACCGCTCATCGAGATGGTGTGGTATTGATGCAGTACCCTTCCGGTCGTGAGCATCAGCGGAAATTCATCGTCCGGCGCTTGAGAAAGGGGCAACGCCCTTACCGCGTGGAACTTTCCCTTTCCCCTCGAAAAAGCCCCGACGTGCAGTATCGGGGTTCCAGGATGGTCCCGATCCGAACAGGGCCATTGAACCCCTCCGCTTTCCAGTTTCTCGTAGGATATGCCCGAGTACTGCGGGATAACGGTCGCGAGCTCGCCGAAAATTCGCTCCGGGTTCGATTCGACGTTGAATCCCATCTCCTTCGCCAAAAGGGCGATCATCTCCGAATCGGCTTTCGCTTCCCCGGGAGGAGCGATCGCACTTCGAACGCGCTGCACCCGGCGCTCGGTATTGGTAAAAGTGCCGTCCTTTTCGGCAAACGATGCGGCGGGAAATACCACGTCCGCGAGGGCCGCCGTGTCCGTCAGGAAAAGGTCGGACACCACCAGAAAGTCGAGTGATTCGAGCGCCTTTTTGACGTGCGAAGAATCCGGGTCCGAGACGACCGGATTTTCGCCCATGATGAACATGACTTTGAGCTTTCCTTCGAGGGCGGCCCGCGTCATCTCCACCGCGGTCAAGCCGGGCGAAGGGGGCACTTCCGCACTCCAAGCCTTATGGAACCTTTCCCTCGCGTCGCCGTCCGCTACCTTCGCGTAACCGGGCAAGAAATCCGGCAAGCAGCCGACGTCGCAGGCGCCCTGGACGTTGTTTTGGCCTCGCAGCGGATTTACTCCGCTCCCGGGCTTTCCAACGTTCCCGGTGAGCATGGCCAAATTGGCCAAGGCGAGCACGTTGTCGGTTCCGCGTTCGTGCTGGGTCACGCCCATCGCGTATATTATCGCCGCCCTTTCCGCACCCGCGTAGAGCCTCGCCGCTTTTTCGATCAAATCGGCCGGAACCCCCGCCTCGGCCGAGGCCCATTCGAGAGAAAAGCCTTCCAAACCGGCCTTGAACTCCTCGAAGCCCTCGGTTCGCTCGGCGATAAAGCCGGAATCCTCCAGGCCCTCCTTCAAAATGACCGAGGCCATCGCGTTCAGCAGGGCGACGTTCGAACCCGGCTTCAACCTCAGCCAGATTTCGGCCCTCTTGGCGAGCCAGGTTTCCCTGGGATCCGCGACTATCAGCTTGGCCCCGTTTCGCAAGGCTTTCTTGATCTCCAGCGCGACTATGGGGTGCGCTTCCGTCGTGTTCGACCCGATTATGAAGAATACCTCTGCCTGAGATAGATCTCCAATCGAATTGGTCATCGCCCCGGACCCGAAGCTCATGGCCAGACCGGCCACCGTCGAGGAGTGTCACAAGCGGGCGCAGTGGTCGACGTTGTTCGTGCCCACCGCGACCCTCATGAACTTCTGAAAGAGGTAATTTTCCTCGTTAGTGCATTTAGCGCTGGCGAGGCCACCGACCGCGTCCGCACCGTGGGACTCGATTGCCCTCTTTAGCCCCGACGCCGCGGCGCGTATCGCCTCTTCCCATGAAGCGGGCTTGAGCTCGCCGTTTTTCCTCACCAAGGGCGTTTTTAGCCGATCGGGATGGTTGATGAATGAAAAGCCGAATCGGCCTTTCGAGCAAAGATTTCCGCCGTTCACTCCTTTTCCGATCGGCGCCGAGACGCAGACCACTCGATCTCCCTCGGTGAGGAGTTCGATCGAGCATCCGCATCCGCAGTACGGACAGACGGTTCTGGTGCGCTTTCTGAGGTCGGTGCGAAGAGCTCCCCGATCGGACAGATTTTTGATGGCTCCAGTGGGGCACGTCGAAAGGCACTGACCGCAGAACTCGCAACCGGCCTCTTCGTAACTTCCAGCCGACAAAGCGGGATATTCATCGGAGTCTACCGAGTAAACTCCTATGGCTTGCACCTCTTCGCAGACTCGAACGCAGTTATGGCATTTGATGCAGCGCTTGCGATCCAGATTCAGCACGGGATTGGCGTTTAGAACCTCGAACTCGGCGCGATCTCCTCGATATGCGAGCGATCCCGCTCCGTACCGGATCGAGAGCCGTCGCAGTTCGCAAGCGCCCGCTGCGTGGCAGATGCACTGCAGGCACCGTTCTGCCTCCGCTCGGGCCTGCTCTTCCGAAAACCCGAGTTCGACTTCCGAGAAACTTCTGCGCCTCTCAAATGCGAGCTCAGGCATCGCCTGGCGCTTTTGCCTCGAACGAGGCATGGCCCCTATCGGAAAGAAAACCGGTTTCTCTAACTCGAGTCCGTTGAGCGGGTCGCGACAAGCTTCGCCCGGATCGCGACCCTTCAGGTAAGCATCGATCGCTATGGCCGCCCGGCGCCCCTCCGCTATGGCTTCGACGGCCGTGGAAGGTCCGGTTCTGCAGTCCCCGCCGGCAAAAACGCCGCTTACCGAGGTGGCCAGAGAGACGGGATCGGCTTTGATCGTACCGTTTCGATTCAGCTCAAGGGCACCTTCCACGCCCTCCGCATCGACTACTTGGCCGATGGCCAATATCACAGTATCCGCTTCGAGGACGAACTCCGATCCCTCGATGGATTCGGGGCTTCTCCGTCCCGACTCGTCCGGCGGTCCCAGCCTCATTTTCCTACAAAGAACGCCGGTTACCTTTCCGGCTTTGCTCTCGATGCTCAACGGAGAGGTCAAAAAATGAAAGCGCACGCCCTCGCGCTCCGCCTCCTCGACTTCTTGGCCCATCGCCGGCATCTCGTCTCGAGTTCGCCGATAAACTATGGTGACTTCGCTCGCGCCCAGGCGAATCGCCGAACGGGCCGCATCTATGGCCGTAAACCCCCCGCCGAAAACCAGCGTCTTGCCGAGCGCGGACCTCCACTCCCCCCGATTAACCCGAACCAAGAAGTCTATAGCCGTGAGCACTCCGGAACAGTCCGCCCCTTCGATTCCACCGACCGAGCCCTTTTGGGCGCCTATGGCGAGATAGACGGCATCGTGGTTCTTCAAGAGATCGGAAAGCGTGAAATCCCTGCCAAGACGGCTGTTGGTTCTGAGTTGGATGCCCGGTTTCAGGATCGAGCCGATCTCTTCTCGAACGACGTCCTTGGGAAGCCGATACGGGGGAAGCGCCGTCATTAACATGCCCCCCGGCTCGTCATTCCCCTCGAAAATCGTTATGCGATAGCCAAATCGATTAAGGAAGTAAGCGGCTGTAAGTCCCGAAGGCCCGCTGCCGACCACGGCCACGCTTCTGCCCATCGCCGGCTTCTCCGGTTCGCCGGCGATCGCTTCTTCGCACGCAGCCCGATCGCCGGCAAAGCGCTTTAGTTGGCAAATCGCAACGGCCTCTCCGTCTACTTGAGAACGGCGGCATGCGCTTTCGCACGGACGGGGACACACCCTTCCTATTATCCTCGGCAAAGGCAGTCTGTCCTTGATTATCTCGACAGCTTCTGCATCGTCGCCCTCGGCGATTTTCCCTACGTAGGCGGGAATATCTATCCCTGCCGGACAGGCATAACGGCAAGGGGGCTCGCAGTAAGCGTTGTGGTTGGACAAAAGCGCGTCGAGTACCGCCTTTCGCGCTTCAAAAATCTCGGGGCTCTCGGTGACAATCGTCATTCCTTCTGCGACCGCCGTTTCGCAGGCGCGCCGCAGATCGCTTTCTCCTTCGATTTTCACCAGGCAGATTCCACACCTACCGGTCGGCTTTAAACGGGGATCCGCGCATAAAGACGGAATGTGGATGCCGTTTCGCCGCGCGGCCTCAAGTACGGTCTCTCCCCCTGGAGCTGTAACGATTCGGCCGTCGATGACGAGCGATACGGCATTTTCATCTGTTAAAAAGGCGTTCTTTTCGTTCAGCACTTTTGTCACCGATTTCTCCCCTCCGCGGCGTCAAACCGATCTATCGCGCCTTGCGGGCGCGCATTGCGCGTCCGCGCATTCTCCGACCCGCCAGCTATGATAGGCGCTGATCCCGATTCTCGCCGACGCTCCCGAGAACGATCGAGAGCGTTTTCGCGGGATCAGTCGAGGTATGAGTCACAGTACAGGATCTTATTCTGGACGACTTCGGCCGTTCTAATCGCCTCGATCATCCTTTCATCGAGCGGATCCACGATAGCGGCATCCAGCCCCGCCGACATCAGCATGATGAGGTACGTCGAGCCTATAGCCGAGTGTAGCGCCGCTGGCGTCCCGTTGTAGATGTTGGAGAGACCAACCACGGTCTTAAGGGGTGGGTCATTGAGCTGCTTGAACATCCTCACGGCCTCTATGACCTCCGACGCCTGATTTTGGGCTACCCCTATGGGAAGGACCAGCGGATCGAGGTACAGGCGATCCAGGGGAACGTCGAACTCCATGAAAGCGGTCATGATGTCGACCGCTATCGCGACCCTTTCGTTGGCGTCCCTGGGTATTCCGGCTTCCGTCATCGTGAGCCCGATCACCTTCGCCTCGTGCTCCTTGGCGAGGGGAAGGATCGTCTCCAGGCGCTCTCTTCGTCCATCCGTCGAGTTGATGATCGCCTGGCCTTTGTGCGCCCTGAGCCCCGCCGCCATCGCTTCGGCGTTGGTCGTATCGAGCGAGAGCGGGACGTCGACGACCTCTTGAATCGTTTTCACCAGCCATTCCATCATCTCGGGCCCGCCTTTGGATGCCGGGCCGAGGTTCACGTCCAAAGCGTTCGCCCCCGCGGAAACCTGCGCGACGGCCAGCTCCTGAATCGGCTTTGCCTCGCGCGCCTTCATGGCGGGCCCTATGGTTTTGGACATCACGTTGATCTTTTCGCCTATGATCAGCATTGTTCCTCCTTCAAAGCTCAAAACTTCAAATCGCGGGCGGCGCGCCCGCCGATCGGCGACGAAGCTCAGCTGCCGGTTTCCAGCTTCGGGTTCCGCGCCGCGGCGCTCGCCTTTTCGATCTCGTCCTCGAGAGCTCCTTTTACGATCGCTAGCTCGCTCAGGAATAGGGGGTCCTCGCAAACCCGCCCCAAAAGATCCGCTTCTCTGATCGCCTCGTTCTCCGAAATGCAGCCCAAGAACGCGAGCTCTGAAAGCTCCCGCCTGGCCGCTAGGGACTCCTCCTGAGAGCGCACTTTATTGACCACCAGGAAGCACTTCGGGACTCCTATATCGGCCGCCAGCTTCGCCACGGCTTTGGCCGTTTGAATGCTCCTTTTGCCCGGCTCGGCGACCGCGATGAAGGCATCCGTATAAGCCGCGGTGCCCCTTCCCAGGTGCTCTATTCCCGCCTCCATATCCAAGAGCACGACGTCGTCCGACTCGACTACGAGATGTCTCACCAGCGCTTTCAGCATCGCGCTTTCGGGGCAGATGCAACCGGAGCCCCCTTTTTCGACCGAACCAAGGGCGAGCAGCCTCACCCCGCCGACGGAAATCGATATCCTTTCCGGAAGATCATCGACCTTGGGATTGAGCCGAAAAAAACCGCCCGGAGATCCCGCGCGCTCGGCGATCAGATCTCCCATGTCCGCGAGCGGAACGAGCGACTCCAGCTCTTCGGGCGAGGCGCCGAGGGCGCTTCCGAGATTCGCGTCGGGATCTGCGTCGACGGCGATCACCTTTCGCCCTTCGCGGGCGAAAAGGCGCGCGAGCCCGGCCGCCAGGGTGGTCTTGCCGACCCCGCCCTTGCCGGCAATGGCTATTTTGAATCCTCGCTCGACATTCACCGCGTAAAACTCCCTTCCGATCGGGCGCGAGCCGAAGCTCCAGGGCCTCACGCGTCAGCTCGATCCGCGGGCTAAAGCCCGGCCTTGTCGAGAATTTCGGGCACTTTTTCCTCGGCGCCGATGGCCATGATGTGCACGCCGTCGCAGACGCCCACGAGCTCCTTTATCTGGCGCGCCGCTATTTCTATCCCCTTAGCCGATTGGTCGGCAGCGCCCTTCAGCTCTTCGATCAGGGGTTCCGGCACGAAAACCCCGGCCACGTTCTTATTCAAATACCTCGCCATGCCGGCCGATTTCAAGAGGAGTATGCCCGCCAAAATCTTGACCGGATAAGCCCTCGCCCGCTCCATGAACGATGCGAACTTGTCCAGATCGTAGACCGCCTGGGTTTGGAAGAACTTGGCTCCAGCGGCGACCTTCTTTTTGAACTTCATGAGCTGGGGCTCAAGCGGGTCCGCCTCGGGCGTGACCACCGCCCCGGCGTAAAAGTCCGTAGCTCCCTCGAGGTCGTTCCCCGCTAGGTCTTTTCCCTCGTTTAGAAGGCCTATCGCCTGCAGAAGCTGCACCGACTCGATGTCGAAAACGCCCTTTGCCTCCCTATGATCGCCCAGCGATACGTGATCGCCCGTCAGGGAAAGAACGTTGTCTATGCCCAGCGCGGCCGCACCCAGCAGTTCCGACTGAAGCGCGAGCCTGTTTCTGTCGCGGCAGGTCAGCTGAAGAATGGGCTCGAGGCCTTTCTCTTTGAGCATGTGGCAAGCGACCACCGGCGACATGCGCATGACCGCGCTTTGGTTATCGGTGACGTTCACGCCGTGCACGCGCCCCTTGAGGGCCTCCGCCGCCTCGAGCATTTCGCGCACGTCCGTCCCTTTCGGGGGGCCGACCTCGGCGGTCAAAACGAATTTGCCCGACTCGAAAGCCTCGCGAAGCCTCATCGAACCACCATCTCCTCGTCAGATCGCTCGCCGGAATCCGAGGCGAGCAGCTCGCTTAGGTCAAAGCGGCGAGGCGCGGAAGCCTTCGCGTAGTCTTTCGGCGGAAGTATCTCTTCCATCAATTCCAGCCTCCCCAGCTCCTCCAACCGCCGATAGATCAGCGTCCAAGCGCAGTCGACGCTGGAATCCACCTCGCACTTTCCGTGATTCGTGCCTCCGCACGGGCCGTTCAGCAGCCCTTTCGCGCACCGGGTAATCGGACATATTCCGGCGGTCTTCCCTATCACGCAATCTCCGCACTGGGCGCAGATCTCGCGGTAAACTCCGCCGCCGCTTTCTTTGCCCACGAACATGGTGTTAAGCGCCGGCAGCGTCGGCTTGCCGGAGCACTCGGAGATCATTTGCACTCCGAATGCGCAGGCCATCACGAGGATCGCCTCGGCTGCGTCCACCGCTTTGGCGTTCTCTTGAATCGCCTCGCGGGATAGATCATCGCAGGCGATGGGTATCACCGTCCAGCCCGTGATCTTTCGCCCGCCTTTCTCCAGGCGCTCTTTCATGGCGAGCACTTCGGCGACTCCCCCCGTCCTGCAGAGCGTCGCACAGGTCCCGCAACCCGCGAGAAACACCGCGCTCGCGTCGCCGAGCAACCCGTCGATCTCCTCGGGATCCTTCTGGACAGTTATCAACTTCATGGCCCATTCCTCCAAAGCCCGGCCGCCGCCCGGCGGCTCCCTCCGTTTTCGCCCGGAAAGCGAGCCGACCTCGGAGCGACGCAGTCGTCCAACGCTTTTCAAGAAACGCGCACGGCGCCGAACTTGCAGCTGCTCTTGCAGCTGCCGCACTTGGTGCAGAGCGCCTGATTTATCTCGTAGACTTCGTTTTTCCGGCCGGTTATGGCGCCCGCCGGACAAACGCGAGCGCACACACCGCAGCCCGTGCACGCTTCGGAAACGACCGAGTAAGTTATAAGGGACCTGCAGACCAGCGCCGGGCACTTCTTCTCGCGAATGTGCGCCTCGTATTCCTCCCGGAAATACTTTATGGTCGTCAGCACCGGGTTCGGCGCCGTCCCTCCCAGCGCGCACAGCGAAGTCTCCTTGATGCGCCTGCCGAGCTCTTCCAAGAGCTCGATGTCCCCTTCGCGCCCCTCCCCGCTCGATATCCTCGTGAGTATCTCCAACATCTGCTTAGTCCCCAACCGACAGGGAACGCACTTCCCGCACGATTCGCTCTGCGTAAAGGTCAAGAAAAACTTCGCCACATCGACCATGCAGCTGGTTTCGTCGATGACGACCATGCCGCCGGAGCCGACGATGGCTCCCGTCGCCGCAAGCGATTCGTAGTCCACCGGGGTCTCCAACAGCGAAGACGGCAGGCATCCCCCCGAAGGACCTCCTATCTGGACGGCCTTGAACTCCCCGCCGTCCCTGATGCCCCCTCCAACGTCGAAAATGATTTCTCGAAGAGGAGTGCCCATTTCGACCTCGACGAGGCCTGTCCTCTCGACTTTTCCGGTCAAAGCGAACACCTTCGTGCCTTTGCTCCTCTCCGCGCCTATCGAGGAATACGCATCCGAGCCATTCGCGATTATCCAAGGAACGCTCGCCAGGGTTTCGACGTTGTTGATCGTCGTCGGATAACCCCAAAGGCCCGATACCGCCGGGAACGGGGGCCGCGTGCGAGGCATGCCCCTTCGCCCCTCGATCGAGGCTATCAGCGCCGTCTCTTCGCCGCAAACGAAGGCTCCGGCGCCCTCTTTGATTTCCACATCGAAGCCGAACCCGCTGCCCATAACGGAGCGGCCGATATATCCGAGATCCCGCGCTTGCTCCAGCGCGATGCGAAGCCGCTTTACGGCCAGCGGATATTCCGCGCGAACGTAAATGTATCCCCTGTCCGCCCCCACGGCGTAAGCCGCTATGAGCATCCCCTCGAGAACGCTGTGGGGATCGCCTTCCAGAACGCTCCTATCCATGAACGCGCCCGGATCGCCTTCGTCGGCGTTGCAGATGATGTACTTGTGCTCACCCGGCGCGGACCTGGCGAACTCCCACTTCTTGCCCGTGGGAAACCCGGCTCCTCCCCGCCCTCGGAGGCCGGAATCGAGGACCGTCTTTATGACATCGCCGGGGTCCATCTCGAGCGCCTTGCCGATCGCCGAATAGCCGCCGACCGCCAAGTAGTCCTCCACGCGCTCGGGATCGATCAGGCCGCAGTTTCGCAGCGTGATTCGCTTCTGCTTGGAAAAGAAAGCATCCTTCGCGTCCTCTCCCTCTCGCCAGACGATCCAATCCTCTATCGGACGACCGAGTTCGACGTGCTCCTCGAGAATCCGGGTGGCCATATCGGGGGTCACGTTGCCGTAGATGGTCCGCCGCCCGTCGTTTACCTCGACCAGCGCCTCCTTATAGCACATGCCCAAACAGCCGGTTTTTGCCAGCGAGGCGCCGATCTCTTTCTCGCGAAGCAGCGCTTCGAAAGCCTCGAACACCTCGAGCCCTCCGGCGGCGATACCGCAGGTTCCAAGCCCCACCGCTATTTTGACTTGGCCGTCGTTCCGCTTGCCAACCACGCGTTAATCAGCGCCCTTCCGACCTCGCTCGGCCCCGGGCTTTTCAACCGGAGCCTTCTCGCTCGGCCCGGAGCTCTCACGGGCTTGACTCGCGATCCGTCTCACCAGCCGGCCGACTGCGTTTTCGTTCAGCCTGCCGTATGTGCGCCCGTTTATCTGAACGACCGGGGCCAAACTGCACGACCCAACGCAAAAGATCTTCTCCACGCTGAACTTTCCGTCCGCGGTGGTCTCCCCCTCTTCGATCCCCAGCTCTTCGCAGATCCGATCCATTATCCTCTCCGCGCCGCCCACGTGACAGGCCGTGCCGTGACAAACCCTGATGGCGCTCTCGCCCATGGGCTTCAAGCGGAATTGCGCATAAAACGTGAGAACGCCGTAAATCTGGCTGGGAAAAACGCCGGTGGCCTCGGCGATCGGTTCGATCGCTTCCTCCGGCACGTAACCGAAGGCGTTCTGCACGGCCTGAAGGAGCGGTATCAGCGCCCCTTCTCTTCGCGCGTTGGCGGCCAGTATCTCGTTTAGCGCTTTCGGATCGTAGTTGGTCATTTCGATCTCCGTCCGCTTCAACCCTCCGCCAGGAAACGGGCCACCCTGGAATGGGCGAGCATGGCTCCGGCGGCGGAAAAAAAGCTCGGCGAAGCGGGGCCCGCATCGCGACCTTCCAGATGCTCGGACGGCGCCGTGCCGGTCGCGAAAACCGCCGCCCCCGAAGCTTCCGCTCGCGCGCCCGAGTACGCCGGAACGAGATCCGCGATCTCGCCGGTTATCTCGTCCGCCGACCCATAGCCGAAATCGACATCCATCGCTGCGGCGAGAGCCGCGACTATTTCCCAATCCGCCCGGCTCGAGCCGATCGGCTCGAAGGCCTTCCTTATCGCCTGCACTCTCCCTTCGGCATTGGTGAAAGTACCGTTCTTTTCCGCGAAACTGGCCGCGGGGAGCACGACGTGCGCCAGGCGGGCTGTTTCCGTCATGAAAAGCTCCTGAACCACCAAGAACCTGAGCGAGCTGAGGTTCCGCGCGCTGTTCGGGACGTAGAGCGCCGGATTGCTTCCCGCGACGAGAAGCGCGGCGACGCCGCTCCGCCCCCCGATCATCTCCGAAACGGCAAGCCCGGGGCGATCTGGGAGATCGCAGTTCCACGCTCTTTCGAAGGCCCCGCGCGATTCCGCGGAATCCACTGGCGCATATCCCGGCAGAAAGCGAGGGGTCAAACCCATATCGTAAGCACCGTGTACGTTGTTCGGTCCGGACAGGGCTATCGCGCCGACGGCCAGCGATCTCGCGACTTCGAGCGCCTCGGAAATCGCTTTGGCCACAACCTCATCGGCGGAAGCGAAGACCACGAGCAGCGGCCGTTCTTCGCCTCGGATATCGGCCGAAAGATCATCCAGCCGCAGCTCATCGGCGGCCAAAGCCTTCGTCGCGAGCGGCGCCAGCCCTTTCGAGCCGGCGATGAGGTAAAGCTTGCACGAGCGATGTCGAACCGCCCGCCGTATTCGCGCCTCGATCACCGGGTGATCAGAGGAATCCCCGATCGCGAATATGGCCGACGATTCGTCGATGGCGCCGAACGCGACCGAGGAGCGCCCCATGTAACCGGCGCCCGAGTAAGAGCCGGTCCACCCGCACCCCACGTTGTTCGTGCCCAAAACCTGGCGGGCAAACCTCTGCAGCGCGTAACCATCCTCGTTTGAAAAGCGCGAAGAGCCGATCACGCCGATGGCGTCCGATCCAAGCTCTTCCCGCACCTCATTCAGCCCTCTCACCACCGCCTCGAGCGCCGCTTCCCATGTGGCTTCGATGAAGCCCTCGCCGGAGCGGAGAAGGGGGACCGTCAGCCTTTGCCGGTGGTCGACGAAGTCGAAGCCAAAGCGGCCCCTTATGCACAGACCGCTGCCGTTGACCTCACCGGCGGCCGGGCTTACGGTGACAACCTCGCTATCCCTCACGTGCAGATTTATGTTGCATCCGACATCGCACCAAGGGCACACGGTGCGCGCTTTGGAGGTCTCGCGCCCGGCTCCCCTAGTCGACTTCTCCGCGAGCGCGCCGACCGGACAGATATCGAGACAAAGCCCGCAAAACGTGCAGGACGATCGCTCCAGCGGCTTATCGAGGCTCGTCGCCGGCTTGCTGGCAAAGCCTCGGAACGCGTAATCGATAGCCCCTATCACCTGGATCTCCTGACACGCCCTCACGCACTTGCCGCATAAAATGCATTTGGAAAGATCTCTCTCGATGAATTCGTTTGCCGACTCTATCGGCTGAAACTTTCTGAACCGCTCCAGCCCGATTTCGCCTATCCCCAGCTCTCCCGCAAGGCGCCTCAGCTCACACCTGTTGCCCTCATCGCAAACGATGCAGGAGTCGGGGTGAGCCGCCAACATCAGCTCGACCACGAATTTTCGGGCCGCATTCGCCCGCGCTGAATCGGTCGCTATTTTCATGCCCTGCGCCACGGGCGTAGAGCAGGCCGCGACCAGATTCCCGCGGGACTCCTCCTCCACGAGGCAGACGCGGCATGCACCGGCCGGTTTGAGCTCGGGGTGGTGACACAGGGTGGGGATCCTTATCCCGTGCTCGTTTGCCAGCTCCAGAATCGTCATTCCGGGCCTGGCGCTTACCTTTTTTCCGTTCAGCGATACCTCGATTGCGTCCACGAGAAAAATCCAGCCTCCGAATGCGGCGGCGATGGGCCGGCGATCGTTCCGTTCTCGACCGCGGCTACACGGCCGCTGTGCTAGCGTTGGCCGCGAAAGACTTCAAGAAGGACGGCAGCTCCGTCGCCTCCCGCGGTCCCACTTTCACTTTCCAGTCGGGGAGCTCTTCTTCCAGCTCTCCGGAAATCTGGGCAACGTAGCCGGGAATGACTATGGAGCGATGGGAAATCCTGCTGGCCACGTCGTTCTTCTCCACGAATTTGGCGATCCTTTCGGCGCCGAACTTTCCGGCCGCCCAAGCGGTTAGGACCGACAACCCCTCGGCATCCACGACCCCAAGATAGGCCGGCTGCTTGCTGGTCTCGATCTCGCTCGAGACGATGAAATACGTGAGCGAGAAGTTCGTCGTTACGAGCAGCGGCGAATCGGGCCCGGGCGAATTGAACTCGTAGATGCCCTCGGCGACCTGCATCGGCCTCTGAGGATCCGTGTAAATGTTCTGGCGGAGAACGAAAAGGGGCAGGGCCTTCCAGGGCTCCAAGCTCTTGAGGACTATGATTCCGCCGTATTTCATGACGTACAGCCCGGCATAAAGGGCCTCGACCATTTCATCGCCCGCCTCTTCGGCGGGGAAGGTTATCGTCGGGTATCCGAACGGGCGAAACTTCTTTTTGAGCGCCGCCCTTCGCATGTACACGAGAGCTTTAAGCGTTTCCGCGGGCTTGCGGGTCCCGGGATCGAGGATCAGATCTTTTACGCCGGCGCCGGCCGCTTTCTCGGAAAGGTCGGCCAGCTCGTCCAAATCGGCCCCTTTGAGCGCAAGCGGACAGGAAAACTCTTTGGCCAGGGAAACCATATCGTCTAAATTATTCGCCGTCGCCGCGTAAATGAGGGGCCTGCCCGCCCCGACGGCCTCGAGCGCGGCCCTCATCGCCGAAGCGTCCTCGCTCAAAAGGATGAGGGGCAGTCCGCCTGTGGCGGCGGTCTTCGCCGCGCGCGCGAAACTTGCGGCGTCTCCGGATTGGCGAACCGCGATCAAATCCGCCTTCAGTACCTGGCCAACCCTATCGAACGAGGTGTTTTTCAAGGCCTCCACCTTGGCGGCGATCGCCTCGTCGCCCTCGGAGTCGTCGACCAAAAGCGCGAATCCGGGCTGATTGAAAAACGTTTTTTCGTGGCGGAAAAGCACCAGCTCCTCTCCGACCTTGAGGGCCCCATCTCCGGTTCCGATTACGACGCCCGCCATCGGCGGGGCTGAAGCCTCGCTGAGCTCGGCCTTCGCCTCCTCGCTCACGTGCGGGCAGGCATCGAGCGAGGCTCCTCCGGCAGCCAACTTCATCGCAAAAGCGAGGCAAGTCGGCACTCCGCAGTCCCCGCAGTTGGTCTTCGGCAGTTTCTTATAGATGTCCAGTCCGCTTAAAGCCACTCCCGGGTGCACCTCCCAATATTCAGAGCTTCAATTCACCAACTTCAAAAGCGAACCCGCAGCGCGGTTCGCGCGATGCGAAGCCTAAAAGGCATACAGGGCGACGCCCTTAACCCGCCATCCGCGCGATCACATGATCGGCTCCATCGAAAGGGCCGGATGGTTTTTCGCCGTTAAAAACTCCAGAACCTCCTCTTCCGTGGTCGCGTCTTCCTCGGTCGCTATTTTGTCGAGGAATTCGGGATCGCCGATGCGCTCGGCCTGCGCCTGCAGTCGGTCTCTGAGCTGCTCCTTGAGCGCCTTCGGCATCCAGACGAGGCGCGCGAAGCCGCCGTTCGCCGAGATGAACTTCTCGGATCCGAGGAAGTACTTTCCCACCCCCAAGAAGCCCGGAGTCTGTATTCCGCCGCCTACCGTGCCGGCGAGCGTGGAGAAGGTCATGCCCACCGGCGTCATTCCGGCGAAGTCGCGATCGACGACCATTACACCGTTCGCCATCGGAAGGATCGCCACTATGCATTCGAAGCAGCCGCAAGAGGTCATCGGATCTTCGACGATGGAGTACAGCTTGAGCCTCTCCAAATTGCCCCTCGACGCTTTGGCCAAGTATTCGTTTATCCCCTTCCACTCCCCGTTAACGGGATCGAGCAGTTCCCCTTTTTCAACCGGCTGGTTGGGTCCGGTCGGGTTGATCTCGTAGGAGGCCTTGCCGTCCAGCCAGTTGTAGGCGCCGCACAGACCCAACCTCTGCGGAGTTATTATGCACACGTGATTGGGCGCGAAGCTCTGGCACAAAGTGCAGGAGTAAAAAACGTCGACGGCATCGTCGGTAAGACCGGCGACCCGGGCGTCCCTTTCTCGATATGCCTCTCTGGCCTCGGGCAAGTGCTCGCTCACCTTATCCTGCGTTGTGTAAATCGTCACCTGGACCTTGTCGACTATCGCCGGGAAGTCGGCCAGGAGCTTGGCATGGAAGATATCGCCGAAATGCTTCAATTTGAAGCCCTTTTCAACCGCGCTCTTGGATAGCCTTATCCACGCGATGTCGCGCTGTCCGATGTGCATCACGCCCTCGGCTCCGTTCACCAAGTGATGCAGCTGGCGCTCGAGGATCGGCTCGAAGTCCTTCTGCATCTTGCGGCCGGCGACGTCGACGACGATTCCAAGCGGCACGCGGGCACCGGCCTCGAGCTCATCCACGTCGGGTCCGACGACTTCGATCTTTCCGTCTTCCACCTCGTCCATCTCTTTCATCCTGAGGTACTCGAAGCAATCCGTCTTCGTGCCCCCGGCCTCGAGGTACAAGTCCTCCTTGCGCACGCGCTCCCCCTCGAAAGCCGGCCCGTAGGCGACCGGAACCGGAACCTTGGTTATCTGTATCTTGAGGCCTCGGACTTCGACCGCTTTTGAGACGAGCTTATCCATCGGCACGCCCGAAACGACGTGTTCGTAAGTGCAAATGCCCGTGGGCAGGATTTGAGGGATATCGGTGTTCGCTATCGTCGGGAAGCCGTAGGATATCGCGCCCGCGGCGGTCGCGTACTTCTCGTCGTCCACTTCGCCCAGCGCCAGAACGAAGGCGAAGATGCGGTTCTTGTTGTATCGCAATATCCTCTCGTAATCGCCGGGAGTCACCCCGCCAAAAGCCATGGCCGCCCTCGTCGCAAATCCCAAGGAAAAGATCTGAGAGTGCACTTCTTTTCCGAAGGGCACGAGCCTCGTGTCCCAGCCCAGCTGAACGCCCCCTTCGACGAGCTGTTCAGCGAAGTTGATGCCGTCGGTCGTTCCGGCGATGAAAACGTACAGGTTTTTCTCCTGCAGCTCTCTCGCCAGAGCCACCGCTTCCTCGACGGTGGGAGCCGCACCCACGACGGCCGCGAAGCCCGGAGCCGAGCCGTCCACGAACTCGATGCCCCTGGCGCGCATGATGACGTCGTCGGCCGCTCCGAGGAAAATCGAGTTTTCCCTGGCGCCGATCGCGTACTTGATCGCCTCGAGAATCTCTTCGGCGAAGAGAGTGGCTATTCCGGCGTCCAAAGCTGGGCCGAGATAGGGAAGCCATACGTCCCGCGAAGGCTCCTCGGGCAGGAGCTCCTTGGCCAGGGCCAAAGTTTTCTCCATGTCCGAAAGCCGCTCTATCTTGTGTCCGGTGAGGCCGTAGATGACCGGCAGGTAGTAGCCGGTATTGGGGAATGCGACTTCCGCGCTCGGCCCCACCATGTCGATGGCTTTCTTGAGGTTCTCCTCCGCGCGGCTTACGATCGCGTGCGCACCCCTTATCGCGGCGGAAGCGATTAGCTTAGACACTGAGCTCCCTCCTCATCTCCATATCGTAGAGGACCCTTTCTTTTTCCACATCGAGTCCCAGGGCCTGCCTCTTCTTCTCGATGTGGGCGAGAGACTTTTCGACTATCTCATTGGGATCGGATACGAATTCGAGCTTGCCCCCGAATCTCCCTTCCCAGCCGTCGATCATCATTTTGACCACCTCCTGCGACCCGGCAACCGGAGAGCCCACGCCACCGAAAAGCACGTAAGCCCCAGATGCGACGCAGTAACAGGCAATCTCGAGCGCCTTCTCGCAGTACCACTCGGGACAAATTCCGACGGCCGGAAGGTCCGAAATGTCCTCGCCGAGCCCCCCTTCGTGCACAACCTCGGTGAGGATCGTCAAAATCCTCGAGTTATCGACGCACGAACCGACGTGGAGCACCGGCGGTATGCCGACCGCCTCGCACACTTCGGAAAGTCCGGGGCCGGCGTAAGAGGCCGTCTCGGGGGTTAGAAGGCCGTGTTTTCCGGAAGCGATGGCGGCGCAACCGGTCACGACCACGAGCACGTCCTTCTGGATCAGCTCCCTGGCGACGGTTACGATCCCCTCGTCGTGGACCACACGCGGGTTGTTGCATCCGACGATCGCCGCCGCGCCCCGAATCCTGCCGTTTATGATGTTGTCGTTCAGGGGCCTGAAAGATGCGCGATATCTGCCCCCGAGCATGTAGCGAATGTACTCATGGGAGAAGCCGGCTACGAGGGGCGACGAAACATCCGGTATGAACACCTCCCGACGGTTCTCGTAGTTGTCGATCGCCGCCCTGACGATCTCCTTGGCCCTTTCAAGCGGCCGGCTCTTGTCGAACTGCATGTGGACGGCTCCCGGTATGTGCGCTTTTTCGGAAGTCGTTATGAGGAGCGTGTGGTTTTCTTCCGCAACCTTCGCCAAGCCCTGGAAAACGCATTGAACGTCGACCACCATGGCGTCCACCGCGCCGGTCAAAATCGCCAGCTCCTGCATGACCATGTTGCCGGCCGGCGGCACGCCGTGCCGCATGAGCGTCTCGTTCGAGGTGCAGCAGATTCCGGCGAGGTTTATGCCGCTAGCCCCCTTGGATTTGGCGTACCCCACGAGCTCCGGATCGCCCGCCGCCGCGACGATCATCTCAGAGAGCGTCGGCTCGTGGCCGTGAAGGATGATATTGACGGCGTCTTCTTTCAGCACCCCGAGGTTCGCCCGGCTTCGAAGCGCGGTCGGGGTGCCGAAAAGCACGTCCTGGAGATCGGTGGCGAGCATCGATCCTCCCCAACCGGAGCTCAGCGCACAGCGCAGGGCCGCGTCCAGAATCGATTTCGCGTCCTGATCCGTGCCGGCGTGCGTTCGGTGCAGGACCTCGACCACTTCCCGGTCGATCCCCCTCGGAGTCACGCCCTCTCTCTCCCATATTTCCTGCCGCTTGGCGGGAGCCCGCGAAGCGTACGATACTTTGCCGGACTGGCGGCCGAAGTCGGCAAGGGCGGCCAGCGCGACCTCTTCGGCCAATTCGTTCTTGTTCTTGCCGTCTGCCGGAATTCCGAGGTACCCGGCCACGGCCCTTAGCTTTGCCTCGTCCTTGATTTCGTATCCTGGCGCCTCTCCTCTGGCGGCAGCCAGCAAGGCCAAAGCCGCATCTCGCCCGTGGTCCGAGTGGGCGGAGGCGCCGGCCGCGACCATGCGGGCGAAACTTCTCGCGGCTATTGTCGATAGCGTGGCCCCGCAGACGCCCGTTTTTTCTTCCTTGTCCTTCCCGGTCAAGCGGCATGGACCCATCGCGCATATCCGACAACAGCTTCCCTCCGCGCCAATCGGACAGGGCTTGATTTCATCCGCGCGCGAGAAGAGCGTCGATACGCCCGCGGCCCTCTCCAACATCGCCTGCGCCGCCGGATCTATCGTCTTTCTCTCCATCTGACCCTCCTCAAACATCGAATCCGAAATCGGCCAAAAGGCCCTTGACCAAGCGAACCGACTCGGGATGCGTCATGACGAGAACATCGGCTCCGGAGACGATGAATGCGGTCGCGGTGATCGCTTCCCAGAGGATGCCCCGCTTGGCCGGATCTCCCCAGGTGGGCTCCTCGTCTTCGGCCATTTTGGCCTCTTTGGTCTTCCAGACCTCTTTACCCAGATTGCAAATTATCGGCATCTGCATCATCGAATCGTTCTGCGTTATGGCCGCGAGGCGATCCCTCTCGATGACCGAATACGCGTACTCCAAGCCGTATCCAAGGGAGCCAACCGACGGGTCTATCAGTATCTTTTCCGGAGGCAATCCGAGGTTGGTCATCAGTATGTTGAGCTGCTTGGCCATGTTCACGTCTATGGGCGTTTGCCCCGCCACGACCTGGCCGAAGCCCATTGCCGCCGCGGCCACCGATTTGTAGTTGTCCTCGACGGCCGGCCCGATAACGACGCTTTTGCCCTGAGTCGCTTCGGCCACTCGCTTCAGGACCTCAGCGTCCTTCTCGGCGTTGCCGCACCCGTAGACGATCAGCGGAACGCTTATGGCCCCGAGAACGGCTTCCGCCGTCTTCGCCGCATCTTCGGGAGCCGCGTTCTTTCCGTTCGGATCGGTGGATGCCAGCTGAAGACAGATCGCATCGGCTCCGAAATCCTCCTCGCAACGCCTCGCCCAGGCCACCGGATCGCTGATATCTCCCAGGGCGTCCGTCAAGCTTTTAGGCCAGCCCACGGGGGCCTCGTCGTAGACGTCCATCGCGATCACCGGTCGGTTGGGCATCTCCCCCTCGAACAGGTAGAACGGAAGCGCCGTCTCGCCCCCGACCTTTACTCCGTCGAGAGCGACCTCGCGGACCCTGCCGTTGTATTCTTCCTTCGGCTCGGCAAAAGCCATCGTCATCTCCCCTTTATCGAATCTAAACCGATTTTTTACCCGACCACTTCCCGCTCCCTGCGCTTCGCCGCCTCGACGGCGTTGACCATGAGCATGGCTATGGTCATGGGGCCGACGCCACCGGGAACCGGCGTTATAGCTCCCGCGACCTCGACGACCCCTTCGAAATCGACGTCGCCGGCCAGCTTGCCATCGGGCAAGCGGTTGACCCCGACGTCGATCACGATCGCTCCGGGCTTCACCATATCCGCCGTCACCATTTTCGCCCTACCGACCGCGACCACCAAAACTTCGGCTCGCCTCGTGACGTCGGCCAAATCGCGGGTGCGCGAATGGCAAACGGTAACCGTCGCGTTCTTTTCGAGGAGCATCAGGGCAACCGGCTTGCCCACGATATTCGACCTTCCGACGACGACCGCCTCTTTGCCCGTCAAATCAACGCCGGTCTTCTCGAGGAGCTTCATGATGCCCGACGGCGTTGCCGGCCGAAAGCCCCGCTCCCCAACCACCAAGCGGCCCACGTTTACGGGATGAAAGCCGTCTACGTCCTTGTCCGGATCGATCGCTTCCAATACCCGCTTTTCGTCGACATGGTCCGGCAGCGGCAACTGCACGAGAACGCCGTCCACCTCGGGATCCGCATTGAGCTCGGCCACGAGCTCCAAGAGCTCCTCTTCCGCGGTCGAAGCCGGAAGTTCCCGCTTGATCGACCTGATGCCCAGCTCGGCGCAGGCCTTTTCCTTGTTCGCCACGTAAACCTTGGAAGCGGGGTCTTCTCCGACGAGGACGACCGCGAGCCCCGGAACGATCCCCTTGCTTTTGAGGGCGCTCACCTCCGAGGCGAGCTCCGCCTTTACCTCCGAGGACACCCTCTTTCCGTCTATTATCGCAGCCGGCATTTCAAACTCCTTTCACGACACGTCGGCTTGAACTTCGAATCCGACGAACTTCTCCACGAGCTCGGATACGGCCCTCGCGGCTTTCGAGTCCTCCGGAACTCCCAGCAGCGGCTCGCCGCGGTCGCTTCGCGCGGCGATCTCCTCATCGACGGGAAGAACCGCCGCCAGCGGAATCCCGGTGTCCTGAGCCGCCGCTTCGACGCCGCCTCGGAGCGCGCCGTCGATCCTGTTGAGAACGAGGCCGGCCTCTTTTACGTTCAACTTAAGCTCCTCAGCCAAACGCCAAATCCTCTTGGCGGTCATTAGGCCGACCGGAGTCGCGTCGGACACGATGAGCATGAGGTCGACGTTTTGGGTCGTCCGGCGGGAAAGGTGCTCCATTCCCGCTTCGTTATCTATAACTATATAGGGGTAGCTCTTGGAAAGGGCATCCACGTACCGCCGAAGGATATTGTTCGCATAGCAATAGCAGCCGGGCCCCTCCGGTCGACCCATGACGAGCAGATCGAATCCCTCCGATTCGACCAGAGATTCTTCAATTTTCAGCTCGACGAAGGCCTCTTTCGACATTCCCGGGGGAAGCGATTTAACCCCCTCTATCAACTGCTCCCTCACCGATCCGACGGTGCTGGAAACGTCCACCCCCAGCGCTTCGTTAAGATTTGCGTTCGCATCGGCGTCCACCGCTAAAACCGGCTTTTTCCCTCGCAAAAGGAGGTCCCTGATTATCAGCGCCGATACCGAGGTCTTTCCGACGCCGCCTTTGCCGGCCACCGCTACCGTAAACCCCATCGTCAATCCTCCAAACGGCCCTACGCGGGCCAAAAAATCGCGGGCACATAAAGCTAAAGTTTAGTCGCCTATTATACTCGCTCGAGCGAGCCTTTGCACCCGACGAGCCCCAGCCATGCCGCACACCTAAAGTCCCCCGAACCCCCCGCCAGCGACCTCTCCCAGCGCGGACAGAACGCCCGGGAACGCGCTCGCATCGGTATGGGGCAGGAAGAGGGCCGCGACGTATCTATCCATGAAAGAAGCGTCGGTCGAGAGCTCGAGATACGTCATCTTGGCCGCCAGCTCGGCCGCCACCGAAGAAGCCCTCCGCGAGACGAGCATCAATCTCGCTCCCAAAAGCGACCCGTTCCCCATGAATTTGACCTTGTCGAACGGGACTTCGGGCAAAAGCCCGATGGTCACCGCCTTGTCGAGTTCCAGGTAATGGCCGAAGCCGCCGGCGATGATGATCTCGTCCACATCCGCGGGCTTGAGATCGACGGATTCCAGCAGCGTCATGATTCCCGCGTAAATGGCCGCTTTTGTCCTTATGAGATTGTCGAGGTCCGCTTCCGTCAAAACGATGTCGTAGCCCGTCGCCGAGTCCTCGGCTTTGACCAGCACGTATTCTGGTTGCCCGTCGACTTCGCGAATTCTCTCCGTCTCGAGGTCCAAGTTGAGCTTCCCGCGGCCGTCTACGACTCCCGCCAAGAACATTTCCGCCATGGCGTCGATGAGCCCGCTGCCGCAGATGCCCTTGGCGCGGCGGCCTCCGATCGTCAAAATCATCGGCTCGTAGGTGTCCGGATTTATTCTTAACTGATCTATGGCCCCCGGAGCCGCCCGCATCCCGTGCTTTATCGCGCCGCCCTCGAACGCGGGGCCGGCCGAGCAGGAGCACGCGAGCAGCCAGTCGGAATTCCCCAGGATCATCTCTCCGTTCGTGCCGACGTCGATGTACAAAGTGAGCTTCTTCGCGTCCGCGAGCCCGGCCGCAATCGCTCCGGCGACTATATCGCCGCCGACGTAAGAGGCCGGGCAGGGCGCCGTTCTCACGCGCACCTCGGGCGCTATGGCCAGCCCCAATTCTCCCGCCGAAACGCTAGGTGCCTGTTTGAACGCCGGCACATAGGGTTCCTGCCTTATGTTTCGCGGGTCGATGCCGAGGAAAAGGTGGGTCATCGCTGTGTTGCCGGCGACGGCCACGTCAACCACCTCATCGGCATCGGCTCCGGCTTCCGCCAGAACGCTCTCTATCAAGCCGTTGATGGTCTCGACGGCTAGCCTCTGAAGCCGCTTCAGATTGTCGCCCTTTGTAGAGTAAATTATGCGACTGATGACATCCTCGCCGCAGGAAACCTGCGAATTGTAGTCGGCCGCCCGGGCGATCACCGCTCCGCCGTTGAGATCGACCAGCTCCGCCGCCACGGTGGTCGTTCCAACGTCTATCGCGATGCCCAGATCGCGCGATCCGACCGGCTGAATGGCCACCAGTCGATGCCCGCCGCTCTCTTGAGCGAGAACGGCCGAAATTTTCCAATTGCGCTTGCGCAGCTCTCTTGGAAGCGCCGATAGCGCTTTCGGCCCCACTTCCACGGAGTCGAAACCCGCCGCGGCCAAGCCCTTCCTCAGGCGCTCGAGGTCCGCGGTCGGATCGGATAGGGTCGGGGCCTCGAGCTCGATCTCCACTCGCCTCGCCGCTGGCTCCAGCGGCCATCTGGAAATCATATCCTCGAGCTCTTCGGCGGTCAGCAGCTTTCCGTGCCTCTTTTCAGCACTTTTTCGCGCGAGAACCCTTTTATCCCCGAGCCTCGACTCGACCGGCACCCGAACGACGACATCGCCCTCGACGCTCGTCGAGCAGGCCAGCACGTATCCGCGAGCGGCTTCTTGGGGGGCGATTTTCGCGCTCGGCGCGGCGCTCACTTCGCCCTTGTCGATGACGACCCGACACTTTCCGCAGGTCCTGGCTCCGCCGCACGACGCGTTCACGTGAACCCCCGCGAGCATCGCCGCCCTGAGCAGGTTTTCTCCCTTCTGAACCTCGATTGAGCGATTATCCGGATAAAATAGAACCTTGGGCATAACGTTGCGACCACCTATATGCGAACGCAGCGCCCCGAGCTCCGAAGCGCTGGCGCCCACAGAATTAAAATCGCGATATCGTTTATGTTATCAGAAAAGCCCCACTACCCTGCCCTGATCGTCGAGATCGATCTTCGTTCCGGCGGGAACGCTGGGCAATCCCGGCATGGTCCTCATGTCGCCGCAGAGCGGGTACAGAAAGCCGGCCCCGACCGAGGGGCGGATATCCCGGACTGGAAGCCTCCAATTCCTCGGCCGACCCTTCAAGGCGGGATCGTGAGACAGCGAAAGGTGGGTCTTCGCCATGCAGATCGGCAGCTTATCGAGGCCGAGTTCGGTGAATAGCTTTATCTTCTGCTTCGCCAGCGGCGCGTAATCGACGCCGTCTGCCCCGTAGATTTTGGTCGCGATCGTCTCGATTTTTTCCTCGATGGAAGCGTCGTCCGGATACAGGAACCGGAAATTGGACGGCTTCTCGCACGCCTTGACCACGGCTTCGGCCAACTCCTTTCCGCCTTCGCCGCCTTTCGCCCACACTTCGCTTATCGCGGCATCATCCGCGCCGGCCGCGAGGGCCCTTTCTCGGATCAGCTCGAGCTCGCGATCGGTATCGGTCGTGAACGTATTTATGGCTACCACCACGGGAATGCCGAAGAGCTTCATATTCTCGATGTGCTTCTCCAAGTTCTCAATGCCGATCGACAGCGAGTCGAGATCTTCCCGTACCAGAGCGGGGTCGAGCGGTTTGCCGGCTACGACGGTGAAGCGGCCCGAGTGCATCTTGAGCGCCCTCACGGTCGCGACCACGACCGCGCAATTCGGGGTGAGCCCCGAATAACGGCACTTGATGTTCATGAATTTCTCGGCGCCGCAATCCGCCCCGAAGCCGGATTCGGTAACGACATAATCGGCGAGCTTGAGGGCGATTTTGTCGGCGATGATGGAATTGTTCCCTTGAGCTATGTTCGCGAAAGGCCCCGCGTGCACCAGCACCGGCGTGTTCTCGGTGGTTTGGATGAGATTCGGCTTTATCGCGTCTTTAAGGAGCACCGCCATGGAGCCGGCGCACTGGAGGTCCTCGGCCGTCACGGGCTTGCCGTCTTTATCGAAGGCGACTATGATCCTTCCCAAGCGCTGCCTTAAGTCCTTGAGGTCGTTGGCCAGGGCTAGGATCGCCATCACTTCGGAAGCCACGGATATGTCGAAGCCCGCCTCCCGGGGAACGCCGTTCGCCTTTCCTCCCAAACCGATGACGATGTGCCTGAGCGCCCTGTCCGAAACGTCGACCACCCTGTTCCAACTGATGGTGTACGGGTCGATGTTGAGCTTGTTGCCGTGCAAGATGTGCGCATCGATGAAAGCGGCGAGCAGGTTGTTCGCGAGGCTCACGGCGTGCACGTCTCCCGTGAAGTGAAGATTAAAGTCCTCCATGGGCAAAACCTGCGAGTAGCCGCCCCCGGCAGCGCCCCCCTTGATGCCGAAAACCGGACCGAGCGAGGGCTGCCTTAGGGTGGTCATGACCCTTTTGCCGATTTTGTTCAAGCCCAGAGAAAGGCCGATTGTCGTCACCGTCTTCCCTTCGCCGAGGGGAGTCGGCGTTATAGCGGTGACGTCGATGTACTTGCCGTTCGGCCTGTCCTTCAGCCTGTCCATTATCGAGAGCTCGACTTTTGCCTTGTACTTGCCATAGAGCTCGAGCTCATCCTCCAGGATGCCCGACTTGGCCGCTATTTCGGTGATCGGAAGCATCGTGGCCGACTGGGCGATTTCGAGATCGCTTGGAACGGCTTGCTTTACGGCGTCTGTCATCTGCCATCATCCTCCTGAGCGTCGCTATCGAACCCCTATGTGCAATTAAACACAAACTACCGCGAACCCATCCGTTATCCAACGGATGAGCAACCGTGATTCATATAATTATATTCTAGAGGTGCCGCGGAAATATCACTTTTGCGCAAGCGGCGCAAATTCCATCTTCAGCGATTCCATATCGGTAGTAAGCGGCTATCCGAGGCGTCTTTTGCGAAAGCCGCGCATCCTCTACAATCTTTCCATGTATTACGATTTAAAAGCGCTGTTTGTCGGTTTCGCCACCGGCTACTTGTCCGGGCAATTCGGTTTGGGAGGCGGATTGATAGCCACCCCGGGCCTTCGGTTGGTGCTCAAAACCAGCGCCGCCATCGCCCTGGGCACGACGCTCCCCATCGCCTTGCCTTCGGCCATCTCCGGTTCGCTGAACTACGCCCGACGACGCCTCGTTGACTGGAAGCTCGCGACTTATTTGATCCCTCCCGGTCTTTTCGGTGTCTTAGCCGGGGCCATCCTCACGGCGTTCGTTCCCACCGATCTGTTGCTGCTTCTGACCGCCATAATCATCTTTTTTCTCGGACTGCCCTATCTCGTTTCGAAAAGAACCGGCCCCCTGCGGGCAAAGCCGGCGACGGAGGCCCCGATCGCCATCGCGATCGGAGCGGCGGCGGGATTTTTAGGGGGGCTTCTCGGATTGGGAGGCGGTTTTTTGCTCATCCCGGGAATGACCGGCCTTTTGGGAAAGCCCCTAAAAGAGGCCTTCGGCACGTCGCTGGTCGCCGTCGCGGCCTTGGCGATCCCCGGTACTTTGGTGCATTACTACCTGGGACACATCAACCTCGCGGTGATGGCACTGCTGGTGATGGGAAGCATGCCGGGCGCTTACGTCGGAAGCCGCGTGGCCATCGCCATGAACGAGAAGCTCCTGCGGACCCTATTCGGCGCGTTCTTGATGGCCGTCGCGGTCTACTTCGCGGTCTTCGAACTCCGAGTCCTTTTCGGAGGAGGTCGATGAATCCCATCCCTTACCGCGGCATCCCGGAGATTTGGCCGCTCGTCAAAAGATCAGGAGCGCACGTCGACCTTCGCGAGCTGGAGGATGAGATCGCCAGGGGGAGGAGCGTCGCCGTCCGCTCGCGTGGCGACCGCGAAGCGGTCGCGATACTCAGCAGATGGAGAGAAGGTCTTCCGATCGGATGGATCAAGGCGTTTTGGGGAGGGCGCCGTCCCGCGGAGTTCGCCGCCGACCTCGGCAAATATCTCCTGGAACGGGGTTTCGAGGCGGCGCTTTCCCCTTTTTTGCGGCGGGGCACCGAGGAGTGCTTCGCGCGGGCCGGGTACCGAGAAAAAGAAGCGATATCCGTGATGTCCCTCGGCTTTCTCCGCGGCGCCGACGATCGGGGAATCGCCGCGATCCGCCCGCTCGGCGCCGATGAGGAGGGTTCGGTCCTCGCCGTCGATCGAGCATCGTTCGACGAATTTTGGCGCCTAGAAGCGGCCGACTTTCGCGAATTTTTGAGGGGGCGGCGCTCTTTCGTCGCCGTGCTGAACGGGAGCATCGTGGGCTATAATATTGTCGGCGCGAACGCCGGACGGGGCGTTCTCGCGCGATTGGCGGTCGCCCCGGCCGCGCGGGGCCTCGGAATCGGCCGACAGCTGGTTTGCAGGGCGATAAACTGGTTCATCGACGAAGGGGCGTGGGCGGCCGTCTTGACGACGCAGGCGAAAAACGAGCCGGCTCGATCGCTTTACGAGGGGCTGGGCTTCAGAAAGGTGGACGAGCTCGCGTTGCTATTGTTCGGGGATGAAAGGGCGTGCTCGAGATGAATCCGCGCAAGCTGCTCCTCTGCTCGATGGTCGGAATCGTCGCGATCGGCGCGATCGGCGCTCTCCTGGCGGCGATGGGCGCGCTTTCCTTCGGAAGCGATTCCCGATTCGCTTTCGCCTTGGCGACGATCGCTTTCGTAATCGTCGCTTTCGCGGGCCTGATCGCGCTCAAGGCCCTGCCGGAAATCGAACACTCCACGGCTCTTCAGTCGCACCTTATCTTGGAGACGGCGAACGAAACCCTCCCGTACCTTCGAAAGGGGCTTTCGTTCGAATCGGCTTCGCGGGTGGCCCAAATAATCCTGGACCGCTCCGACGCCTCGGCCGTCGCCATCACCAACCTTTCGACCGTGCTCGGCTTCGTCGGCCTGGGCAGCGATCATCACGTCGCGGGGTCGCCGATAATAACGAGGGCTACGAAGAAAGCGATAGGGGACGACGAGCCCGAGGTCCTGACGAATCAGGCCGATATCGGCTGCCCGGACCTCGACTGCCCGCTCAAAAGCGCGATAGTCGTTCCCCTCGACATAAGGGGCAAAGTCGCGGGCACGCTCAAATTCTACTACGACCACCCCGACAAACCCACCGAATCGAGGATCGCGCTCGCCAAAGGCCTCGCGCGGCTGCTGTCCACGCAGCTTGAACTCTCGGAGATCGACCGCCAGCGGGAGCTCGCCTCTCAAGCCGAACTGAAGGCCCTCCATGCGCAGATTAACCCGCACTTTCTTTTCAACTCGCTCAACACGATCGCGATGTTTACGAGGACGAATCCCAAAGAGGCCAGGCGCCTCCTGCTGCAATTCGCCGAGTTTTTCCGGAGATCCCTCGGGCGGCAAGGGGCGCTCGTGACGCTGAATCAAGAGCTCGACTACATAAACTCGTACCTCGCCCTCGAAAAGGCCCGCTTCGGCGATCGCCTTCGCGTGTCCGAGGACATCGATGAAGATGCGGGCGATTGCCAAGTGCCGGCTTTATCAATCCAGCCGCTGGTCGAGAACGCGGTCAAGCACGGCCTGGAGCGAGAGGGTCGCCTCGCCATAGAAATAACCGCCAAGCTGACCGGCAGCGAGCTTCGCATCTCGGTTAAGGACGACGGTCGCGGAATACCCTGTGAAGAGCTCGACAAGGTCCTCGATTTCGGCTACGGTAAGGGCAACGGCATCGGATTGTCCAACGTGAACGAAAGGCTGAGAGGGCTCTACGGCGAGGAGTCCGCCTTGAAGATAAGGTCGAAAATCGGAGCGGGAACGGAAGTGAGCTTTAAGATTCCTGTCGCAAAGGAGAAAGTGGATGCTTAAGGCGCTGATCGTAGACGACGAAGCCCCGGCCAGAGCGGAACTTCGCTACATGCTGGAGGGCATCGATGGGGTTCAGGTAGTGGGCGAAGCGACCAGCGCTGATGAGGCTTACGAGCTGGCTCGCGCGATCCCTTACGATGTCATTTTCATCGACGTTCAGATGCCCGGGATAACCGGGATCGAGGCGACGGCGCGCCTCAAGAGCGATTCTCCCTCGGCTCCGGCCATCGTCTTCGTGACCGCTTACTCGGAGCACGCCGTCAAAGCTTTCGAGCTCGACGCCGTCGATTATTTGGTGAAACCGGTCGACGAGGAGCGCTTGAGCATGACGATAGACAAGATAATGCGCCAAAGGAGCGGGCGGCAGCCAGCTCCTGAGCCCATCGGCTTGGAAATAGAGCGCATTCCGGTCGAAAGCAGGGGCAAAACGATCCTCCTTCCGATAGCGGATATCGCGTTTATAAACTCGAAAAGCGACTTGGTTTTCGTCCACACGGCCGATTCGACCTACCTCACGCGATATACGCTGAAGGACCTCGAAGCGCGCCTGAGGAACAAGGGGTTTTTCCGAACGCACCGCGCTTACTTGGTAAATCTGCATCGCGTCGAGGAGATCATCCCCATGTGGGGCCAGAACTACATGCTCCGCGTTTCGTCCGCCAAGCAAACCGAAGTTCCCGTCTCTCGGCGCAGAAGTCAAAAGCTCAAAAACATCCTGGGCATGTAGTTCGGAATAGCGGCCGGGGCGCGCCGGATCTCAAATGCGCCCGAGCTCTTCTCCTCGCGGCGAAACTCTCAGCACGCCGGGCCTTATCAGCCTGACCGCGCCCGCATCGAACGGCGGAGCCAGCACCTCGACGGAGAAATCGGTCGCCTTCAGGACGATGCCCATCGCCAAGGTCGCCCATGAGTCGTCAAGGAGGTCGACCAGCAGGCCTTCGGGGAAATCCCCGCCCGCGAGTCCCCCCTGAATCGCGATCCCCTTCAAAGCAATTCCCCGCGGGGAGGCTTCGGAGAAATAGGCGGCAAAGCGCTGTCTCCTGTTAGCCGCCCTCTCCTCCGGGGAAACGGGGCGAACTTCGGCGGGCGCCGTCACCCTTAAGACCTTGATCCCCCCGCTCGCGAAAAGGTCCGCCAGATCGGAAAGCTCTCCTCGCCTTTCGAGCACTATGGCGACATCGGGCTTCAAAAGCTCCGCTTTCGCCGCTTTAAGCCTGGCCCCGAGCTCCCCCGCCGCGAGCCCGCTCGTATCAACGACGATCGGTCGACACCCGCGGCGGCGCGCTTCCCGGGCCATCCTGAAAGCGCCGATAACCGCCTCCGTCGGCCGCGTGGCCGGAGTCGTGTCGCCCACGAAGTGGATGGCGGCGGCGTCGAAGCTCTCGAGGCCGAGGCCAACCGCGCACGGAGGGCCGATCGTCTTCTGTCCGATATCGCCGTCCACCAGGCCTACTCGAACGCCCTCCGCCCGAGCCGCCTCCGCGATATTTCGAAACAGCGTCGTCTTGCCCGTATCGGGAAGCCCAACGAGGATGGCGCTTTTTGAAAGGAGCGCTTCCTCGATCGCCCCCTTCCATGAGATCACGCGAGCTCCTCGATCATCTTGACGGCCTTCGCCAGGATCTCCCGCTCCCCTTTGTACGTGAGAGTCGAGATGGCTCGGTCGGCGGGAAGCCACTTAACCTCTTCGACTTCCCAGTCGTGAGCCGAAGTTTCTCCTCTCAAATACTCGAGCAGAAAGAAGTGGACGAACTTGTGGTATCTGACGCCGTCGAGGACAAACCAATAATCGATAGAGCCGATCTTGCCGACCGGTCGCCCCAAGAGGCCGGTCTCCTCGGCCACCTCGCGAACGGCCGTATCCTCCAAGGATTCCCCGGCCTCGACGGTTCCCTTCGGAAGCGCCCAAACTCCCTTGGCGCCCGCCCGCGATGTGATCGCCACTTCGGGCCCCTCTTCGGTGATCCTGAAAATCACGCCGCCAGCCGAGACGGCTCTCCGCACGCCTCCCATCGAATCCCCATCAACTCCACCGGGCCAATCGAGTTCTGTTCCTTCCCGAGCGCTTCGCGTCGTAAAGCGCCCGATCTGCCAACTCCACGAGATCGACGGGGTGCCTCATGCGGGGCGTCAGGGTGCTGATCCCCAGGGAAAGCGTCGATTTCGCAACCCCGCCGCCCAGCATAAAGGAGCTCTCCTCGGCCTTCCTCCTCAACTTTTCGCCCACGGTGACGGCTTCGATCTCTTCGGTCTCCGGCAGGACGATCACGAACTCGTCGCCGCCGAACCTGGCGACGAAGTCCGACTGCCTCACGTTCTCCCTTAACAGCTTGGCGATGGAGCGCAAGAACCTGTTCCCGCCTTGGTGGCCGAAGTTATCGTTCACGCCTTTGAATTCGTCCAGGTCGATCATAATGAGGGACAGCGGGGAGTCGTAGCGGCGAGCGCGGTGGAACTCCGCCGCCAGCCTATCCTCGAAGCTTCTGTGGTTGGGAAGCCCGGTCAGGCTATCCGTCGCCGAGCTATCTTTTAATTCGCGAACGATCCGCGCGAAGACTTTCTTCTGGTAGGGATAGCACATCCGCCATGACGCGAGGCCCCAATGAATGGCTATGGCCATATCCCTGCACGTTGGATATCCGCAGCCGCCGCAGTCGAGCTGGTCAGCTTCGTCGGCCATCTCGGCTCTGGCAAGAATCCTCCTGATCTCAGACTCGCCCGGCCGGACGACGTGCATCCTCTCGGCGGAATGAACCTTGGATATATCCACGGCCGGGAGCAGCGGCCTTATGTCTCGAAAAGAAACCGCCTTCGCGCCGTTCCCCTGCATGTCCCCGAATAGCCTTATCGAAACCTTCCTCGCGTAGGGCGACAGCGCCGAATCCATACCGGGGCCGGCGACGCAGCCGTCGCAGGCCAGAGCATCGATAAATCCGGGCTCCACCTCGCCCCGCGCGATGGCGATCGCGAGCTTATTGAGCTCCCCGAGGCCCCTCACCACCCTCAACCCGGGATCGACGAGCGACCTTTCGGAAAGAAACGAGCGCGGAAGGCCCCCCGGCAGCGATATGTCCCTTCTCAGCGTCGGCCTCTCGCGGCTCCGAGGCGCCGAGGACCGACCGCGCACCTGACCATTCGCATTGGCGCCAATCGCTCCTTCTCGGGACCCCGTCGGCCAATTTGCGAGCTCTTTCAGCTCCTGAAATGTCAAGGCCGCGTCGAGGAGGCCGTCCGGGCCGACTTCGCCTTTCATCGCAAGACACGGACCGGCGTAAACTACCGAGACGTCCCCGCAAATCTCCTTGATCAACGCGGCTTCGGCTACCGCGGGCGGAACGACCGGAGCCAGGTACCGCGCGAGATTTGGATGGTACTTCTCGATGAAGGCGACGATCGGCGGACAGGTCGATCGGATCAGGGGCCCATCGGACCGTTCCAGCAGCCGCTCGTACTCCGCGGCGACCAACTCTTCCCCCAGGACCGAATCCTCCACGGAATAGAAGCCCGCCTTCCTGAGGGCGGCCTTAAGCTCGTCCGCGGGGGCCATAAAAGACGCGGGGTATTCGGGGGCGAGGATCAGCACGACCAGCCGGCCCGAGCGCAAGAGTTCGCGGACGATTTCCGGGCCCGCATCCGCGGCCAAAGCGCGCTGCGTGCAGGCGGCTATGCACTCGCCGCACCTTACGCAGCGACTCGCGACGATCTCCGCCCTTCCGTCGAAGAGCCGCACCGCCTTTACCGGGCAAGCCCTGATACACGCATGGCACTCTTTGCATCTGCCTTCGATCGTTTTAAGCATGGTTCAACGCGTCGAGTATCCTTAACCCTCGTTCTCTTCGCCGAGCACAACCGAGTCGAGCGCTCCATTCGGCGCTCGCGAAACGACCGCAATCCCATGATACGCCTGGAGATGCGATGGTCAACCGAAGCGGGGATCAATCGGCTTCCGAAATATCGGCGACCACGGCTCCGCTCGCTGTGACGATATCCCGAGGACGTATTTTCAATACGGCGTTCGGCTCGCCTCCACCGCTGTATATCAGTGCTGCGGCCGCCACCGATGAATCGATGACCGTTCTCATCTCCCTCGCGTGTCCTATGGGGGGAGTCGCCCCGATAACATAATCGGTATAAGTGACCACTTCTGCCGGATCGGCCATGCGCAGGTCCTTGGCACCGATGAGGGCGGACACCTTCGAGAGATCGGCCCTCCTGTTCGCCGGAAGGAGCAGCACCACCGGAATGCCATCCGCGACCGCGATTAAGGCTTTGACCACCTCGCACTCGCGAACGCCGAGCACGGCCGCCGCCCTACGGCCGGTCCTCAGGGGGCGCTCCACCAAATATATCTCGTGATCGATTCCCTTCGATTGCAGGAAATTGTGAAGGTCGCTGCTGGTTCTCACCTTACCTCCTGCATATATTTTACCACTGCGCCTTTCGCTTACGCCAAGGATGAAAGCAAAGTCGGCTAACCGAACTTGCAAAGCGACTATGCCCGCGGCATAATAAATAGGGTAGTCCCTAGGTTATCTTTAAGATGTGCCATAGGGGGGAAATATGGATTCTCCTACCTCTGAAGAATATCTCGAGGTCATCTACAAGCTCCGGCAGTCAGATGGACCGGTGAAGCAAAGCCAGGTGGCGAGCGCCCTAAAGCTGCACCCCACGACGGTCGGCGAGATGATCAAGCGCTTAAGCAAGAAAGGACTCGTCAAGCGCGGCGCCAGAGGAATCGACCTCACAAAGGCGGGGGAGCGGATCGCGGTGGAACTGATCCGCCGGCACCGTCTATCCGAAAGATTTTTGGTCGACGTCCTGGGGCTGCCATGGGAAAAGGCGCACGATGAAGCGTGCAAGCTCGAGCACGCCCTCTCGGAAGACGTCACCGACAGCCTCGAAAAGTTCCTGGAAAGCCCGTCGAGCTGTCCGCATGGGCATCCGATACCAGATCGCTCCGGCCGCATTTCCGCGGAAAGCGTTCGCGAGCTTTCATCGCTCTCGACCGGCGAACGGGGAACCATCATCAGGGTGGACGAGGACGACGCCGACATCCTCGCGTACCTTTCATCGCTGGGTCTACTGCCGAATGTCGAAATAGCCGTCGAGGAAGTCGCCCCGTTCGGGGGGCCGCTCTTGGTGAAGGTCGGTCGAGCCAAATACGCTCTGGGAAGAGAAGTGGCCTCGAAGATAATGGTCTCGGGTGACGGGGCATGAAAATCGTCGGGCGACACGGGCGATGGGGGCCAAACGAAAGGACCCGTCGCGCGCTCATCCCGCGCCGCCGGCGCAGGCGGGGATGCTGCGGGCCCGTCGGAGCTTTGGAGGGCGACGTCGATTACGTCGTCGCCCTGGCCGGTAATCCCAACGTGGGCAAGTCCACGATATTCAATCGCCTCACCGGAATGGGCGTCGTCACCGCCAACTATCCCGGCAAGACCGTCGAAATAAACATGGCGACGACCTCGTTCGGAGGGAAGAAGGTCGGCATCATCGACCTGCCCGGAACGTATGCGATCGGCGCCGTCTCGGATGATCAGTGGGTTGCCCGCCAAGCCGTCCTCGACGGCGATCCGGACGTCGTCGTCGCAATAGTGGATGCCGGAAATCTACCGCGAAATCTGTTCTTGGTTCTCCAGTTCGCCGACCTCGGCCTGCCGATGGCGATTGGCCTCAACTTGGTCGATGCGGCGGAGGCAAAGGGCCTTTCGACGGACGCGGAGGCGCTTTCCGAAGCCCTCGGCATTCCCGTCGTTGAAACGATCGCGGTCCAAGGCAAGGGCCTCGATAAACTCATGGAAGCGGCCCTATCCGTCGCGGAGCGGGGCTGCGCGCCGAAGCGGGCGGTTTACGGCGCCGACGTCGAAAAGTGCATCGATGAGCTGGCGTCGTTCATATCGAGCTGCGCTGAAAGCGCGGGGTCCGAGCTTCCGTTCGGCCTTTCCGCGAGGGCCCTCGCGATCCTTCTCCTCGAAGGCGACGCGGACTTCACCAGGCGCGTGTCCGAGCTTCCGGGAGGCGCGCGCATCATAGCCCTGCGCGACGAAATCGCGGCCGGTCTCGAAGAGGCGCACGGGGAGCCCGCTCCCCTCAGGATAGCGAGAGAGAGATTCGGCCTCGCCGGAGCTCTCGCGACCAGAGTTCAGGCGGCGTCGAGGTCGCCGGGAGAAGCTCCGGTGGAGCGCCTCTGGAGGTATACGACTTCTCCGATTTCCGGCCTCCTCATCTTGGCGATCGTGCTCGCATCGATCTTCGCCTTTCTGTTCTTCGTCGGAGATAGGCTCTCCACGGGCGTGGGCTGGCTCTGGGGACGCACGTTCTCTCCGGTAATACGCGGCATCATCGTCTCCGCGGTGGGAAACGGCGCGATTGGGAAAACCCTTATTTGGGGATTCGATGCGGGCTTGGAAGCGTCCCTTTCGATCGGTTTGCCTTACGTTTTCACTTTCTATTTCTTGCTAGCCTTCTTGGAGGATACTGGCTACCTGAATTCGGTCGCGTTCTTGACCGACAGGGTTATGCACCGCTTGGGCCTGCACGGAAGAGCTGCGATCCCGCTGGTGGCGGCGGCTGGATGCAACGTGCCCGCCATAATCGGCACCCGCGTCCTGGCCACCAAAAGGGAGCGCACGATAGCTTCCGCCCTCATAGTCTTGGTTCCGTGCTCCGCCCGCACGGCCGTCATCCTCGGGGCCGTTTCGCGGTTCGTCGGCTGGGCCCCCGCGGCCGCGATCTTCGCGATAACGGCATTTTTGACGTTCCTCGCCGGCCTCGGCCTCAACCGCCTGATGCCCGGGCGAACGTCGGGCTTGGTCATGGAGATGTTTCCGTTCAGGGCGCCGTCGATCTTGGCGGTCTCGAAGAAGACTTGGCAAAGGCTGAAGGATTTCATCTTCGTGGCCGTTCCGATCGTCCTGATCGGAAGCCTGATCCTGGGAGCGCTTTACGAAACCAAATGGATCTGGCTCTTGGCCAAGCCGCTGTCGCCGGTGGTCGAGGGGTGGCTGGGATTGCCGTCGGTCGCCGGGCTCACGCTGATCTTCGCAGTTCTGCGCAAGGAGCTCGCCCTGCAGCTATTGGTGGCGCTCGCGACCATGAGCGGCAAGGGATCGGAAAACCTCTTGAGCTTCATGTCGCCCAGGCAGATTTTCGTATACGCTTTGGTTAACGCGATATACATCCCGTGCGTGGCCACGATCGCCGTTCTGTGGAGAGAGCTCGGGTTGAAAAAAACGGCGGCGATTTCGGCTTTTACGATCACGCTAGCCGTGTTGGTCGGCGGAATCGCGGGCAGGATTTACGCCCTTCTGTAGCCGGAAGCGATCATCCCGAAAACGGCCTCCACCGCGTCCAGCGGCTCGGAGAATTCGGGAAATGCATTCGCTTTTTCTTCTCCCCTGAAAAGACTCCAAGTTCTCAGCCCGACCAGCGGCTTTCCGCTTTTCAGCGCGAAGCCGATTTCCGATAGGGTGCCGTAACCTCCACCTATGGCGATGAGACCGTCGGCCGCCGATACGATGATCGCGTTTCTGACCTCACCGAGTCCGGTTGGGATCGAGTAATCGAGAAAGGCGGAGGCGCCCGCGCGCTCTTTGCCCGGCAAAATGCCGATCGTTATGCCATTCGCCTCCTTTGCCCCCCTCGACGCGGCGTTCATGACGCCGCCAAGCCCGCCGCATATGAGGACAGCTCCCCTCGCCCCCACGAGCCGACCTGCCTCGTGGGCCAAGTCGACCGCGACGGGATCCTCTTCTCCGGTTCCTATGATGCCTATGTAAATATCCCTTGTGATCTTCTGGGCTTCCATACCGATAGCCTGCCAAACATTCACCCGCTAGTAAATCCCCGCGATCGAGGATTTTTATTTTCCCGCTCGGGGCCAGACGCGAGCTTCGTCTCGCTCGAAAGCGGCGGCTCAGAAATGACGCTTCTTGCGATCGAGATCGCCATGGCCTTATCCAGGGGCTCGTTCAGATTTCCGCACTTCGGCGATTGAACGCAAGACGGACAACCGGATTCACAGGGACATGAGCGAAGGTGGGAATGGACCGCGCGGAGGAGGTCTTCGATAACCAGGTACCCGCGAAGGGCGATCCCTATTCCGCCCGCGTATCCGTCGTAGACGAATACGGCCGGGGCTTCCAGCTCGACGTGGAGGATTGTCGATACGCCTCCGATATCCCATCGATCGCACATCCCGAAGGCCGGAAGCAGGGCGATCATCGCGTGCTCCAGGGCATGCAGTCCTCCAGCTAGCTCTTGAGGGGAAGGGCCGAGATCGGCCGCTCCCGCGATCGCCATCCAAAACGCCTCCGTGGAGAAGCGAACCGGGGGCATATCGAGCTCCTCGAAGCCGATCGGCCTCCCGGACGACGCCGCTACCTTTTGGAAGCCGAGTATGTGGCTTTCAACGCTAACCCTCCCGAAATTCGCCACGGCGCCGGGCAAGCGCCTCTCCAGGATTTCCTCATCGATCGAGATGCTCGTTTCCCTCTTCAGCCTGGTGAAATAATCGACCGTCGCCCGCTCCACCAAGGCGACCTTCGAAGACATATCGAGCTCCCTTACCACGAACGACTCTCCTCGATGCAAATAAACCGCTCCGGGGTAAAGCTCGAAAGGCGCCCTTTCCGAATCCGAAGCGCCGATGATTTCGCCGGTCGTTTCGACTATGGCGTATTCCTCGCCGGACGTCCCCCTTATCGAGCCCGCCGTCGGAGGCTTCATCCCGACGTAAAAAAAGCGCTTTCCGCCGACTTTCAGCTCGCCGGCATCGGCCAGCGACGATGCGATCGACTTGAAGGCCGGGCCGAAAAACTCCAAATCTCCCTCGTCCAGAGGAAGCTCGTACGCGGCCGATTTCACGTGTCGCGAGACGATATAGAGATTTTCGAGATCGATGACGGCCTCCTCGAAGCCCCTCCCGAAAAGGTACTCGGGATGTTGAACGTAGTACTGATCCAGCGGATCCTCTCCGGCTATGAGGATCGCGACCGCATCCCTATCGCGCCGCCCCGCTCTACCGGCCTGTTGCCAGAGGGAAATCACCGCGCCCGGAAAGCCGTTGATCACCACGGCGTCGAGCGAGCCCACGTCTATGCCGAGTTCGAGCGCGTTCGTCGCCGACACCCCGCTGAGCTCGCCCGAGAAAAGCGCCCTTTCGATCTTTCTTCTTTCCTCGGGTAGATAGCCGGCGCGGTAAGCGGCGAGCTTTACGCCTTCGCGACCCTCGAGCAAGTCTCTGGAATGCCTCAGCACGAGCTCGGCGTTCCTTCTGGTCTTCGAGAAGCACAGCGTTCTAAGGCCCCGCCCGGCCAACAAAGCCAGCGCCGCGGAGGCTTCGCGATTCGAGCTTTTTCTCTTGCCCCGGGCGCCATCGAGGAGCGGCGGATTCCATAGAATGAAGATCTTGCGGCCCCTTGGCGCTCCGTCGTCGGAAACCACCTCCACGTCCACGCCCGCAAGGGCCGCTCCGTGCTCCTTCGGGTTCGCGATCGTCGCGGAAGCCATGATGAAAACGGGGTCGCTCCCGTAGTATCTGCAAAGTCGGCGAAGCCGCCTGAAGACGTAGGCCGCGTTCGAGCCGAAAGCGCCGCGAAGAGCGTGAACTTCGTCGACCACGACGAACTTCAAGTTGTGAAGGAAGTTGGCCCACCGCTTGTGGTCGGGGAGAATGCCGCAATGCAGCATGTCTGGATTGCTCAGGACGACCGACGCCTCTCGCCTCGCGAGCGCCCGCAAGTCCGAAGGCGCGTCGCCGTCGACGACCGCCACCGGGGGGAATTCGAGCCGAGCCAGCGCCCTCATCTGGTCCCTGGCGAGCGCCTTCGTCGGAAAGAGATAAAGCGCTTTCGCCTTGCGGTCCGTCATCAGGGCCTCCAGAACGGGGAGATTATAGCAAAGCGTTTTTCCCGAGGCCGTGCCGGTCGCGATAATCGCGTTTCGGCCCCGGCGCACCAGATCGAAAGAGCGCGCCTGATGGGCGTATAACCTCGAGACGCCGATGCGTTTTAGCCGTTCGACGATCTCCCTCGGGAGCGGTTCCTCCGGCTCGGAATACCGCGCCGGTTTCGGAGGAATGTCGACCGCCGATATCGAGCGCCCTCCCGATTGAAGTTCGCGCAACAGTTCTGAAATCGCGGACACGCTAAATTATGAGCACAAAGCGAGGATAATTTGAAGCGATCGCGCCCGGCGCCTTAAATCTCTCAAAGCGACCGCCCTCGGTGGGCCCTTTGAGTTCTCGGACCGCTTGCTCCAGATCTGCCCGACGGAAGTTCGGGATACAGGCAGTACCACGCCGCCGCCGACGCGCCTATCGCCCCCGTCAACATCAATCCCTCTCGCCATGCCAAGAGGCGAACCCCCCCATCGAACAGGACCAGCGCCAACGCGGCCAATCCCCCAGCGTGCGCGGCCGCGCCCGCCATATAGAAAGCCAGGTGGACGGCGCGCGGAATCCCGGGTTTCGGCCTGGCGAAACCCGAAAACAGCGCCGGAAAAACCAGTGGAAAGGAGGCCAGAAGGATCGGCCCGAACTTAAAAGCGCCCAGCACTCCGGATTCGAAACCTCCCCCGCCGAGAACCAATGCCGCAAAGGCGGACGCGCCGAAGGTGAACGCCGCAGTGCTGGCGTAAAATATGGCTTTCGCCATCGATCTCTTGGACATGCGCTCCACAGACCTAAATTACGGGCCCGAAAAGGCGCGGGCGATTTTGCGTTTTAAGCGCCCGCCGGCCGGGGAGGAGAGAAATCCTTCGATTCCAAAGCCAGCTCGAAACAAGGCGGGCACAGCTTCTTCCCTTCCAGAAGGCGGAGCGCCGTTTCCATCGTGCCCTCGCCGCAGTTTTCGCAGGGCACGCTGCGGAAAACTTTCGCTTTTGGCGGAGCTTCCGTCTCCACCTCCGACACGTCGAAAAGCTCGACGTCGTCCGCGGTCTTGAGCCTTTCGATCTTCTCCGACCTGCTCAGTCCGTCCTGGCGCTTCAGAGATATCCTTATCGCCCTTCCGCTGGATCGGTTGCCCACGGTGACCGCTTGCTTTCCGTAGTCCCTGAAGAAAAGGTTGCCCTTTCCCGCGGTCGTGCCGAGGATTACCTGCAGGGCGTCCACCCCGCACGCTCGGTTTTCCGCTATGGCGTAAACCTCTTCGTCCTCGGAGCGATTTATCCCCAAGCGCTCGCGAGCCAAAAGGGCGCTTCTGACGCCTATGAGAAGGCCCGGACAAAGGTGACCGTGAAAAGCCACCGCCTCGCCGAGAATTTTCTCGTCCACCATAAAGACTCCCCCTTTACGACGGCGAGCCGCGGATCAGCAGTTCGGCTATCTGGACGGCGTTCAGGGCCGCACCTTTTCTCAGCTGATCGCCGACTATCCAAAGATTCAAACCGTTTTCCACCCCGAGATCTTCGCGGATGCGGCCGACGAAGCAATCATCCTTGCCGGCCGCAAGCAGCGGCATCGGGTAAGCGCCTTCCTCGGGTTCATCCACGACCGAAACGCCCGGTGCGCTTTTCAGGATCTCCCTCGCCTTCTCCGAGGTTATCTTTTTCTCCGTTTCCAAAAAGACCGCCTCGGAGTGGGCGCGCATGACGGGAACTCTAACGCACGTGGGCGATACGACGATGCTCGGATCGCCCATTATCTTTCTCGTCTCGTTTATCATCTTGAGCTCTTCTCTCGTGTACCCGCCCTCCATAAAGGCATCGATATGGGGTATCAAGTTGAAAAGCAGCTGGTGCCCGAAGCATTCGATCTGAAGGGGCTCGCCGGCGGCCCAGCTTCGGGCCTGGCCCTCCAGCTCGGCCATCGCCCTTGCGCCCGCTCCAGAAGCCGACTGGTACGTCGCGACCGCAACCCTTTTGATCCCGCCGAAATCGTGCAGCGGCTTCAGCGGCACCACCATGATTATCGTGGTGCAGTTGGGATTGGCGATTATGCCCTCGTGCCGAAAAGCGTCTTCCGGGTTAACCTCGGGGACCACGAGCGGCACTTTCTCGTCCATTCTGAAAGCGGAGGAGTTGTCGATCACGACGGCGCCGGATTTCGCGGCCGGTGGGGCGAACTCGCGCGATACCGAAGCCCCCGCGGAAAAAAAGGCTATATCGATCCCCTTGAAGGAGGTCTCCGTCAGCTCTTCGACCTCGATTTCAGCGCCTTTGAACGACATCTTCCGCCCGACCGACCTGCGCGAAGCGAGGAGCTTTATATCGCCCACCGGAAACGATCTCTCTTCCAGCACCTTGAGCATTTCCTCGCCTACGGCCCCGGTCGCCCCCGCTATCGCGACGCTATAACCCACTGGAGACCTCCTGGCCCAACTTGAACTCGGCGTGCAGGGCTCGCACGGCCTTTTCTACGTCTTCCCCGCGGATCACGCAGGCGATGCGGATGGGGGACGTGGAGATCATTTCGATGTTGATGCCGTTCTCGGCCAGCACCGAAAACATCGCAGCCGCAACGCCGGGGTGGGTCTTCATGCCGGCGCCGATGAGAGAAACCTTCGCGATGTCGGGATCGATGTTGTAGCCGGAAGCTCCGAGCTCGAGGACGAGTTCCCTGAGGGCCGCTTCGGCTTTCCCGAAATCGTCCTTGGGCAAGGTGAACGATATGTCGCTTCTCCCCTCGGAGGAGACGTTTTGCACGATCATGTCTATGTTGATGTTCGCCTCGGCGAGGGCGGAAAATATACGAGCGGCCACGCCCGGCCTGTCCGGCACGCCGAATACGGTTATCTTGCCTTCAGAAACGTCGTGGACCACTCCCGTGATAACCGGCTGCTCCATGGTCTCATCCGCCTCCTTGACGACGGTGCCCGTCGACTCGTTGAACGACGACCTGACGTGGATCACCACCCCGTGGTTCCTTCCGAACTCCACGGACCGCATCTGCAGGACTTTGGCGCCCGATGCCGCCATCTCGAGCATTTCCTCATACGATATTCTATCGATTTTCCGTGCATCGGGCACGACCCTCGGATCTGCGGTAAAAACGCCGTCGACGTCCGTGTAAATCTCGCACAGATCGGCGCCCAAACCGGCGGCCAGCGCAACCGCCGTCGTATCAGAACCCCCGCGTCCCAGGGTCGTGATGTCGTCGTCGCACGTCGTTCCCTGAAATCCGGCGACGATGACGATCCGGCCCCTCGAAAGCTCTTCGAAAACCCTATCGCAGTTCGCGATCTCGACTATTTTGGCCTTGGTGTGAGCCGAGTCGGTGATTATCCCAACCTGCTGACCGGTCAGCGATATGGCCTCTCTGCCGAGGGCGTGAATCGCCATCGCCAGCAGGGCTATGGAAATCTGCTCGCCCGTCGAGAGCAGCATGTCCATTTCGCGGTCCGGAGGATTCGGGTTGATCTCCTTTGCCAACTTGACAAGCTCGTCGGTGGTATCGCCCAAAGCCGACACCACCACGACCACCGGATTCTCTGCCGCCGTCTCGACCACCCGCCTGGCGACGTTCTTAATCCGCGTGGCGTCGGCCACGGAGCTTCCGCCGTATTTCTGCACCACAATGCCCATTTTGCCCCCTTGAACGTCAGGGACAATTGTAACAGGCAAAAAAGCCGTGCGCCAGACATCGGATTCCGCGGCCGAGCAAAAAGGCGGAGCGCGACCGCGGCCGCTTTGACCGTCTAAAGCTCGGGGGTTCGTTCGGGGATTCAGGCGTTGTACTCTCGATCCAAAGAGCGCGCGAACATCTCGGCCTTTCTCAGCTCTCTGAAGGGAAACGAAGCGGTTTGCTGGACCACGTGGGGCGCTTTCTCGTCGAACTCGAGACCGAATTCAGCCGCCCTTCGGTAGAAGTCGGTGCCCGGAAGGACGTTCAGGGTCGAGAAGACCACTTTGGACGGAGCCAGCGAAAAAACGTAAGCCGCCGACTGGGCGAACCTGAAAAAGTTGTCTCCGGGCAGGCCGATTATCATGTCGCACTCGACTTTGATGCCCGCCTCCTCCAGCGCTCTCACTCCGGCGGCGAACTTTTCGCGGTCAAACCTCCGGCGCGCGTTCTCGATCGTTTCCGGATGAACCGCCTGAGGCCCCGTTTCAACCGAGATGACTTTCGCCTTCTTGAAAAGCTCGACGGTTTCCTCGTCTACCTGCTCCGCCGCTATCTCGATCGTGTGAAGGACGACTCCGCGCTCGTTGTGATCCGAAAGCCATCCGGCCAGTTTGGATAGCCTTTCCCTCGATAGGTTGAAAACCGAATCGATGAACGAAAAGCTCTTTATTTCGGGATGCGACATGATGAACTCGATCTCGGACTCCACGCGCTCGTCGGAAAAATACCGCAGCCTCCTCAGCCCCTTCCCTTCGTAACAGTACGAGCAACTGAAAGGGCAGCCCCTGTACGTCTCCAAATAAGTGACGCCGTCGACCGGCCTGAGGGCTCCCGTGAGGTAGGGGGATGGAATTTCGTCGAGGTTTTCGATCGGCCGGCGATCCGGATTCGCGATTATCGAGTCGCCGTCCCTGAACGTGATCCCGTCGACCGACGTCAAGGGCAGTCCTTCCACCGCGCTCCTGAGGTATTCGGCGAACGTCTTCTCCCCTTCCCCCCTCACGACCACCGAGGCGTTCGGGTTCTTGGCGAGGACCTCGTGCGCTATCGGGCCAACTTCCGGTCCGCCCATTACAAAAGCGGTTTCCGGAAGAATTCCCGCGGCGAGCCTCACGATGTCGGACATCTTCTCCATGTTCCAGCAATAGCACGACAGGCCCACCACGTCCGGTTGGGCTCCGGCCAGATAGAAAAGGATCTGCGTCACCGAATTGCACTCGACGCAGAAATCCGCGGTTTCTATGCTGACCTTTTCGGAAAGCTCGGGGACGGCCAGCGCGTAAGCCTTTAAATACCCGTTCGCCAGCGAGAAATAGTGCGGGTTAGAGCACGAGTTAAGCGCTACGAGCAGGACTCTTAGCTTTTCTCTCATTCCTTATCGCCCTCAAATCTTCGACGATGTCGCCGCGAATGACGGGCTCGGCTTCCCGCGCAAACCTTTCGGCCAAGACCGAGGAGACCCCGTCGCAAACCTCGTCGTAGGCGCACGTCGAACACGCTTCGACTTTGCGGCGACCGCGCGGCCTCGGAAGCACAGCCTCCCCGACGTGTTCCTCGTAGCCGTCCATCGCGCAAAGCGGAACGCCCTCGGTCGCCGCCCAAATCCTGTTCGTGATGGCGGTTTCGATGGCGAGCTTTAACGACCCCTCCGATTCCTTGAGCGAGAGGTCGGGGTCCGCGGGTTCGATGATCAGCCTGTCCACGCGAAACGAGGCCGCCACCCTCGATATATCGGCCAAACGATCGACGTTCTCCCGGCAGGCCATCGCTCGAATCGCCAGGTAAATGCCCCCGCACGAGTTGCGCACGTTCGAGATCCCCTGAATCGTCTCGAAAAAGCTTCCCGGGCGGCCGGTCAGCCCGTCATGGAGGTCGGAGGTCGCCCCCCACACCTTCACCTCGAAGCCGGTAACCCCAGCTTCGGAGGCGGAGCGAACGACTTCGGGCTTCGCGAGAGCTCTTCCGTTCGTCACGACTTTTACGCGGCGGTTAAGCGCTTTCGCGGTCGTGACCAGCCTCGAGAAGTCGAATCGCTCGAGCGGCTCGCCGCCCCATATTTCCACCCCGTCCTTCCCGACTTCGCCGACGAGCTCCGCCTCGATATCTTGAAAAGCGCGGCTCTGCCTCACCTCGTGGGGACAGTAAAGGCACTCGTTATTGCAGACGCTTCCGATAAAAACGCGCTTGTAGTCGAGCAACGCCGTTCCTCCGGACGGGATGTTTTGCGGATAGGCTACCGCATTTCGGGAGAAAACGCGAGGGGCTGTATCGACATCAGCCTTTTACCACGCCGAGCGGGCGAAGTCGGGCGACTTTCCTGGCTAACCCCGCGCCGTGGGTTACGTCCACGACTTCCCCCACGTCTTTGTACGCCGCCGGCGCTTCTTCCGAAAGCAGGCCCATATGTCCTGCGACCACTATGATTCCCCTCGATTCGAGCTCTTTGCGGAGAGCCTCGCCTTTTATCTGGCGCTTAGCCGCTCCCCTGGAAAGGAGCCTTCCCGCTCCATGGCACGCCGATCCCCAAGAAAGCTTCATCCCCTCTCGCGTGCCTATCAACACGAACGACCCGGTTTCCATATCTCCGGGTATGAGAACGGGCTGTCCTATGCTCACGTATTTGGCCGGCAGCGCCCGGTGCCCGGGCGGGAACGCCCTCGTGGCCCCCTTCCTGTGGACGCAAAGGGTTTTCTTGGCCGCGTCGACCTCGTGCTCCTCCATTTTGGCTATGTTGTGGGACACGTCGTAGACGAGCGACATTCCCATGGACCTCGCGCTTTTCTTGAACACGTACTCGAAGGAATCGCGCGTCCAATGTAGAAGAACTTGGCGGTTGACAAACGCGTAATTGACCGCGCAGGCCATCGCGGAGAGGTAATCCTTTCCCTCCGGCGAATCGATCGGAGCGGCGGCGAGCTGCCGATCGGGCAAAGAAATCCCCAAGCGAGATATCGCTCTGTCCATCACCTTGATGTAATCGGTCGCGATTTGATGACCGACGCCCCTGGAACCGGAGTGGATCATCACGACTAGCTGCCCTTCGAAAAGCCCGAGCTCCTCGGCGATCGCGGCTTCGTAAATTTCGTCCACCCTTTGAACTTCCAGAAAGTGGTTTCCGCTCCCCAGCGTTCCCACCTGATCGGTTCCGCGTTCAAAAGCCCGACCCGACACTTTGGAGGGATCCGCGCCCGATAGTTTGCCGCCTTCTTCGCAGGTATCGGCGTCTTCTTCCCAGCCCAAATCGCGCTCCAAGGCCCAATCGACGCCCTCCACCATGAGCGCCTCCATTTCCTTGCGGCCGACTTTAATCCTGCCCTTCGATCCGACTCCTTTGGGTATGCTGCGGCCGAGCTCCGCCATGAGTCGCGGCATCAGGTTTGCGACCTCGTCGGCGCTCAGATCGGTCCTCACGAGCCTAACTCCGCAGTTGATGTCGAATCCGACGCCCCCGGGCGACACGACCCCGCCGATCTCCGGATCGGTGGCGGCAACCCCGCCGATGGGAAATCCATATCCCCAGTGTATGTCCGGCATCGCGATCGAGGCGCCCACGATTCCCGGCAGGAAGGCGACGCTTGCTACTTGCTCGACGGCCTTGTCCTCCAGAGCTTTTTCGATGAGGTGCTCGTTAGCAAAGATCAGGCCGGGAACGCGCATCCCCCGCTTGTAACTCGTCGGAAGCTTCCACAGGAATTCGGATACCCGCTCGAGCTCCATTTCGACCTCCGCCTCAAACGTCAAAAATCACTTGAGCGACCCATCGCTCATCCCGCTCGACTTTCAACATGTGATACGTAGCCGCTTTGATCTGGATCTTCAGCTGGTGCTTGCCCAAATCCAGCTCCTCGCCGTACGCCTTGGCTTTCAAATAGTGCTCCCCATCGGTTTCCGCTATCTCGAAGCGCCTGAATATCCAGTGGTCCACCTCGAAGAGATAAAGGAGCTCGTTGAGCCATTCGACCAACAGGGTTTCCTTGTCCTCGGCCTCGACGAACACGTCGACCGCGGTTCGCGCATCGACGGTCTCCAAATCGCAGATCAGCGAGAACATGCCCACCGCCGCGTTCTCGAACGCCTCCGCCAGGGTATTCCCGCTGGCCCTCAACCCCACATCCGCGGTGTGGTTCAGCATTTCGTAGGGCTTTTGCATTTCGCCGGGCTCCGTTACGATCTCCCCCAAAAGGGCTATTCTTTTTCGGAAATCAGCGCCATCGCCGAGACCTTATCGTCGTCTTTCAGTCTTATGAGCCTGACGCCTTGCGTCGTGCGACTCATCCTTCTTATCGGCCTAACCGGCATGCGGATAACTATGCCGCCGCTGGTGACGAGAAGCATCTCGTGATCGTCCGTGACGAGGCGGGCACCCACCAGCTTAGCCCCTTTCTTCAGCTTCGCCGTCTTTACGCCCCGGCCGCCCCGCCTTCGAAGCGGATATTCCGACATCCTGGTTCGCTTTCCGAGGCCCACATCGGATACGACGAACAGGTCAGCCTCGCTCCGAGCCACCTCGACCGCGATCACCTTTTCGTCTTCGGGAAGGGATATGCCCCGCACGCCGGTCGCCGTTCGCCCCATAGGCCTCACATCGCCCTCGCCGAAACGGATCGCCATTCCTCCTTCCGTTACCAGCACCAATTCTTCCCTTCCGCTCGTTATCTTGACGTCGATGAGCTCGTCGTCCTCTCTCAGCCCTATCGCCAGGATGCCATCCTTCCTGGAGGTATCGTATTCCCGGAAAGGCGTCTTCTTAACCAAACCCCGTTTGGTCGCCATCACGAGGAATCGATCTCCGTCGAAATCCCTGGTCGTCACGATCGCCGCGATCCTTTCGCCCTGGGCAAAAGGCAAGATGTTGACGATGGCCTGTCCCCTGGCTGTCCTCGACGCCAAAGGCAACTCGTGCACCTTTATCCGGTAAACCTTGCCTTTGTTCGTGAAGAAAAGTATGTAATCGTGCGTCGAGCTGACCAAGAAGTGCTCTACGTAATCGCCCTCTTTGAGGTTCATCCCGGATACGCCCCTGCCGCCGCGGGCCTGCTGCCTGTAGGTGGCCACGGGCAGCCTTTTAACGTAGCCCGACTTGGTGACCGTCACGACCATATCTTCCTCGGCTATGAGGTCTTCGAGATCGATCTCGGCGGCGGTCGCGGATATTTGGGTGCGCCTCTTGTCGGCGTATTTCTGCTTTATTTCCAGGAGCTCTTCCTTTATGATCTCGTAAACCTTCTCTTCGTCCGCCAAAACGCCCCTGAGATAGGCGATTCTGTTCGTCAGCTCCCCGTGTTCCTCCTCGATTTTCTGCCTCTCGAGGCCGGTCAGTTTTTGCAGGCGCATATCCAAAATGGCCTGAGCCTGCACCTCGGTGAGTTCGAACTTTTTCATCAGCGCCGATTTGGCCATCTCGACGGTCTTCGACGCCCTGATGGTTTTGATGACGTCGTCGAGGTTGTTCAGGGCGATCAGCAATCCTTCCAGTATGTGCGCCTTCGCCTCGGCCTTTTCGAGCTCGAAGCGCGTTCTCCTCACGACCACCTCTTTTTGATGGTCTACGTAATGGCGCAACAGCTGGGGCAGAGAAAGAGTCCTCGGAACTCCGTCGACTAGGGCCAGCATGATGACGCCGAAGGAGATCTCGAGCTGAGTGTGCTTGTAAAGCTTGTTGAGAACCACCTGCGGAATGGCTTCCCTTTTGAGCTCCACGACCAAGCGCATCCCACTGCGATCGGATTCGTCCCTGAGGTCGGATATTTCGGGTATTTTCTTCTCCCTCACCAGGTCGGCAATTTTTTCTGCCAGCCTCGCCTTGTTGACCTGATAGGGCAACTCGGTGATCACTATCCGAGATTTTCCCGTTCTCGTTTCCTCGATCTCCGCGCGGCCCCTCACGACTATGGAGCCCCTGCCGGTTTCATACGCCTCTCTTATGCCCGCCTTGCCCATGATTATCCCGGCCGTCGGGAAATCGGGTCCCTTGATGTGCTTCATCAAATCGCGCGCGTTCGCCTCGGGGTTTTCGATCATCGCCACGGTAGCATCTATGACTTCCCCCAGGTTATGCGGAGGTATATTCGTGGCCATCCCTACGGCTATTCCGGATGACCCGTTGATTAGCAGGTTCGGCAGCCTGCTCGGCAAAACCGCCGGCTCGCTGAGCGTATCGTCGAAGTTCGGGACGAAATTCACGGTCTCCTTATCGATGTCCCTCAGCAGCTCCATCGCTATTTTGGAAAGCCTGGCCTCGGTGTAGCGCATCGCGGCCGCCGAATCGCCATCCACGGAGCCGAAGTTTCCATAGCCCTCGATGAGCTCGTAGCGCACGGAGAAATGCTGCGCCATTCTGACGAGCGCATCGTATACGGCCATATCGCCGTGGGGATGGTACTTGCCCAGGACCTCCCCCACTATCCTCGCGCACTTCTTGAAGGGCCGGCCCGGGAGCATCCCCATATCGTACATGGCGTAAAGAATGCGCCTGTGAACGGGCTTGAGCCCATCTCGCACGTCCGGGAGAGCCCTCCCCACGATGACGCTCATGGCGTAATCGATATACGAGGACTTCATCTCCTCCTCGATCTCGATAGCTTCGATTTTTCCGATCTGTTCTGCCCTCAATTTCAGCTCTCCTTATCCGAACTCGCTCACGCGCCCGCTATATGTCCAGGAACCTCACGTCTTTGGCGTGACGCTGGATGAAATCCCGCCTCGGCTCCACTTTGTCGCCCATGAGTATCGAGAATATCTCGTCGGCGACCGTTGCGTCTTCCATCGTCACCCGCATGAGCGTGCGGGCTTGGGGATTCATGGTCGTTTCCCACAGCTGCTCCGGGTTCATCTCTCCAAGCCCCTTGTATCTTTGAATCGCAACCGTTTTCCCGTCAAGTTTTTTCAGGATCTCCTCGAGCTCTTTCTCTTTGTAGGCGTAGTAAACCTCTTTATCGCGCGATACCTTATAAAGGGGAGGTTGCGCGATGTAAACGTAGCCCGCTTCGATCATCTCGTGCATGTAGCGGTAGAAAAAGGTCAGGATCAGCGTCCTGATGTGGGCGCCGTCGACGTCCGCATCGGTCATGAGGATAACTTTGTGGTAGCGGGCCTGCTTGAGGTCGAAATCTTCCCCTATGCCGGTCCCGAGCGCGGTTATCATCGCCTGTATCTCTTCCGACTGAAGTATCTTGTTCAGCCTCGCCTTCTCGACGTTCAATATTTTCCCCCGAAGGGGGAGTATCGCCTGAAAGCTCCTGTCCCTCGCCTGCTTGGCGGATCCGCCCGCGGAATCGCCCTCCACCAAGTAAAGCTCCGTAAGGGCCGGATCGCTGAGAGAGCAATCGGCCAGCTTGCCGGGAAGGGAGGTCGACTCGAGCAGGCTTTTTCGCCTCGTGAGCTCGCGGGCCTTTCTCGCCGCTTGTCTCGCTCGGGCCGCCTGGATCGCTTTATTGGCGATGAGTCTGGCTTCTTTCGGGTTTTCCTCGAGGAACTCCGACAGCTTGGCGTTCGTGACCGATTCGACGAATCCCCTCATCTCCGTGTTGCCGAGCTTCGTCTTGGTCTGTCCCTCAAATTGAGGCTCCCTCAGCTTGACGGATATTATCGCCGTCAGGCCCTCCCTCACGTCCTCCCCGGACAGGTTTTCCTCTTTTTCCTTCAAGAGCCCCTTGGCGCGGGCGTAATCGTTGATGGTTCTAGTGAGGGCGGCCTTGAATCCGGAGAGATGCGTTCCGCCTTCGTGCGTGTTGATATTGTTCGCGAACGAGAAAACCGACTCCGTGTAGCCGGCGTTGTATTGCAGCGCTATTTCGACTTCCCCGAGATCCCCCGCGCCGTCGAAAAATATCACTTTCTTGTGCAACGGCTCTTTAGTCGAGTTTATGTGCTTTACGAAGTCGACGATTCCACCTTTATACCTGTAAACGAGCCTTTCCACGGGCTCGACTCTTTCGTCGGTGAGCGATATCAAAAGGCCCTTGTTGAGGAAGGCCATTTCCCGCATTCTCTGCGCCAGTGACTCCGTTGAAAACTCTACGGTCTCAAAAACCTCCCGATCGGGAAGAAACGTTATCGTCGTTCCGGTGTTTCGGGCCTTGCCGACCGCTTCGAGCGCGGTAACCGGTTTGCCGCGCTCGTACCTCTGCCGAAACACCGATCCATCTCGCCTGACCTCGACCGTCAACCACTCTGAAAGCGCGTTTACGACGGAAACGCCGACCCCGTGGAGCCCTCCGGACACCTTGTAGCCGTCCCCTCCGAACTTCCCGCCGGCGTGGAGCATGGTCATGACTACCTCTACGGCTGACTTTTTGTACTTGGGCATTACGTCGACCGGGATGCCCCGCCCATTATCCACCACCGTCACCGAGTTATCGGCGTGAACGGTGACGTCTATCTGCGTGCAAAAGCCGGCTAGGGCCTCGTCGATCGAGTTATCCACGACTTCGTACACGAGGTGATGCAGGCCTCGGGACCCGGTCGAGCCGACGTACATGCCGGGGCGGCGCCTGACCGCCTCAAGGCCCTCCAACACCGTGATGTCTTTCGCGGTATAAGCCTGATTCCTCACAAAATTTCTCCTTCCCTCATCAAAACTGGAACAGAAGAAGGGTCGCGGAAGCGACTATATTTTAACACAAAATTCGCGTTTTTGCGCTCTTAGCTTTGCTTTTTCGCCCACCGAACCAACCGCCGGTGGGACACGGCCCGAGCCCGAGTGGAACTCGCCGCGAGTCGCCTTGGTCGTTCCGCGCGGGGGCGCCGTCTGAATTGACGCTTCCTCTAAAAGATGGCGCCGGCCGGCCGCGCCTGCGGCGACTTCGACACCGCCGGCGACTTTTTAGGGGTTCTTCGTCCGCTCGCGCGCTCCTTCGGCGCGCGCATCCGACGGGCCGGAGAAAAATCGGATATCCTCTATGTCGACGGAGGCAGCGTCGAGCAGTTTCCGCCGCATCTCGTCCTTCATCATGGCGAGTTGATTTGCCCACACGCTGTCCTTGGCGCGAACGGTGAGAACGCCTTTATTGACCCGTATCGGCTGCGCGTTTTCCGCGGCAGCCTCGCCCAGCGCGCGCTTCCAAGCGGTTTTGACCTTGATGGTCGCCAAAAGATCCGGCGATTTTATGGCTTGTTTTAAGGCCTCTTCTATGTGCGTTAGCTCACCCAAGATTTATCTCCTTGGCGCACCTCAGTTCCTCGGACGAAAAATATTCCCTGTTCGTGCTGGAAATAAAAACCTGACCGGAGGAGAGCGCTTTTTTCATCAAGGCCCTCTTTCTAGGCTCGTCAAGCTCGCTCATTACGTCGTCGAGCAATAATATCGGTTTCACGTGAAACGACTCTTCAAGCACGGCTATTTCGGCAAATTTTAAGGCCAAACACGCCGTTCTTTGCTCGCCCTGAGACGCGTAGCTCCTGGCGTCGTGTCCGTTGAGAATTACGAGGATATCATCTCGGTGGGGCCCAACGAGCGTTACTCCCCTGGCCAGCTCCGCATCTCTCCTCCTCCTGAGCTTTTCCTTAAAAATGTCGATGATGCCATCCGTCGGATGCGGATATAGCTGGCTCACATACCGGACGCTAACCTCGCCCTTTGCCACTTCCTCGTAGGCCTTCATGGCCAATTGCGATATTCTGACCACCGCGCTTGCTCTTTGTTTGACGATTTCCGCTCCGGCCGTCGCCAACTGATCGTCATATATGTCGATCAGCGATTCATTCATCCTTCCGCAGGCCACGGCCTGCAAGGCGGCGTTCCTCTCCTTCATCGCCTTTGAATATTGAGCGCGGAAATAGGAGTATCCGGGGTTGATTTGGATCAGGAGATAATCCAAGAAAGACCTTCTGAGCTCGGGAGGTCCCTTTATCAGCGATAAGTGGTCGGGTGAAAAAACGACCGCGGGAATGAGAGTTCCTCTCTTCTTTCTGTCGTATGCGGCGCCGTTGACCTTAAAAGAGCTGCGCGCTCCGGATGATATAATCAGCTCGAGGGCTACTTTTCTCTCGCCATTCGCCGCATCTGCCCTTATCGTCGCCGCTCGCGCTCCAAACCTTATGACTTCTTTAAGGGCGCCAGTCTTGTGCGACTCTCCGGTGGATAATATGCATATAGCCTCCAGTATGCTCGTCTTTCCCTTGGCGTTACCGCCCAATAAAAGGTTGAAACCCGGCGAACAGTCCAAATCTATGGTCTCAAAATTCCTGAAGTTCCTCAGGATCACGCGCTCTATCCGCATGCAATCATTTTATCACTTTAACCCGCAGCGCCACCCCCGCACCTTCCATTTCCACCTCGTCCCCGTCTTGCAATTTGTAACCCCTTTTATCGACCACGCGACCGTTCACTTTCACCATTCCAGACTGAATCGCGCGCTTCGCTTCGCCGCCCGTCGAAACTAGCCCCGAAAATTTTAAAAGCTGGTCGAGCTTCATGCGGCCCGAGACTCCTATCTCTCTCACGTTCATCAGCTCAGCTTTACGGGCATTAAAAGGTAGGTGAACCTCGCATCTTTTTCGGGTTTTATAACCGCGGGTTTTGCTGGCGCGGTCAACTCCATTTTCGCCCTCTTATCGGATATGGCCGCTAAGCCATCTATCAAATATTGGGCGTTGAAGGCGATTTCCATAGAATTTCCCTCGACTTCGCACTCTACCGAGTCCTCCGCGTAACCGACGTCCTGCGCGCTGGCGTTGATTCTCACGCTTCCTTTTTTTATCTCGGCCCTCACGATCGCGTTCGACGGCGACACCAGCGCCACCCTCTTAACCGCCGCCAGCATTTGCTCCCTGTCGAACGTAAGAGCCGTTTCGTGAGATTCCGGTATCAACTGCTTATACTTCGGATACTGCCCCTCTATCAGCCGCGATATGAGAACCGCTTCTCCGGCTTTGAATCCGACTCTATTCTCTCCCACCTCAACTTCCACTTCTTCGACGCCCGACAGCCTCCCCAACTCCTCCATCGCCCTTGCGGGTACTATAACTTCGAATTCTCCTTTCCCGCTTTTTATATCCACCTCTTTCTCCGCGAGCCTGTACGAGTCGGTCGCCACCAACCTCAGCTTTTGGTCCCCCGCGGCCATGAAAACGCCGGATAATACCGGCCTTGCCTCATCCCTGCCCGCGGATTTAATGATCGACCTTATGGCCTCCGATAGAGAGCCGCCCGTCAAAGTTATCGACTCGTTTCCTCGCCATTCCGGAAGTTGTGGATAATCCTCGATCGGCAGCTCCTTTATGTTATATTTTATTTTCCCGCACTCTATCAGAACTTGCCCTTCTCCGTGATCCGCGGTTATTCGCAGCTGTCCTTCCGGCACGCTCTTGACCACATCCGCGAGAAGTCGGGCGGGAATTACGGTTTTTCCCTCCTCCTCGATTTTCGCGGGAGTCGCGCTGTGAATGGTGATCTCCAGATCGGTAGCTGATATGTATGCGAAGTCTTTTTCCACGACGATCTTCGCGCCGGAGAGGATGGGAAGGATACTCGAAGGGGAAACCGCCCTGGAGGATATGGATATGGCCGATGCAAGCTCGCTCTGGGAAACGGAAATTTTCATCTCGTCCTCCTTCTACTTAAAAATATCAGTAGTCGTAGTAAGCCATGTTGAAAAGTTGAATAGCCCAAAAACCTGCCCTTTCTCATCGCAAAATGGCGAAAAAAATAAAGAAAACTGTTGAAAAGTCGAATAATCGACGCGAAATCGGGATCTTATCAACATCATGCTTTTTGTTTTATTCGATTTGTGAGATCCTGTATTTGATTGTAAACCTCCCGCTTCGTGTTCATCAGCCGTTCGATCTTAGATATTGCGTACATAACGGTCGTGTGATCCCGTCCGCCGAATTCCTCGCCTATCCTGGGGAGAGACATGTCGGTGAGCTCCCTCGATAAATACATCGCGATTTGCCTTGGATAGACGACCGCTTGATTTCTTTTGTTGCTTACCAGCTGCGCTTTGGGGATTCCGTAATACTGGCACACTTCGTGGATTATCGCCTGAATGGTTATCGGGCGAGTGGCCCTATCGGGAAATACGTCTTTCAAAACCTCGCGGGCGAGATCGACCGTCACCATAGAGGACGTCAGCGATGAAAAGGCGAATACCCTTATCAGGGCCCCCTCGAGCTCGCGGATGTTGGAGATGATTTTCGACGCGATGAATTCGAGTACATCGTACGAAACTTCGAAGCCGTTAAGCTGCGCTTTTTTCGATAATATAGCTATTCTCGTTTCGAGGTCTGGCGGCTGTATATCGGTTATAAGGCCCCATTCGAACCTGCTCCTCAGTCGGTCCTCGAGGGTTGCTATATCCTTTGGAGGTCTGTCGCTCGATAGCACTATTTGCTTATTGGCTTCATATAGAGTGTTAAAGGTGTGAAAGAACTCCTCTTGCGTTCCCTCTTTCCTTTCCAGAAACTGGATGTCATCCACGAGAAGGACGTCATTGTCGCGATATCTCTTCTGAAAACCGATTATTTTATCTTTATCGCGGATGGAAGCGACGAAGTCGTTGAGAAACTTTTCGCAGGAGACGTATCTCACCTTAAGCCCAGGGTACTGTTGGTTGATGTAATGGGCGATGGCCTGCAGGAGGTGGGTTTTTCCCAGACCCACGCCGCCGTAAATAAAAAGGGGGTTATAAGCCTGAGATGGTTTCTCCGCTACGGCAAGGGCGGCCGCGTGCGCGAACCTGTTCGAGCTCCCTATGACGAACGAATCGAACGTGTACTTGGGATTCAAAGCCTGGGCTTCGCGCCTGCCAACCGGCCGGTCGTTTCCGATTTCCTCGCGGTGCGCCGGGTTGTCGGCGGAATCGGAGTCGCCCACCACCACCAGAACCTGCAAATCGTCGCCCGTAACTTGGTGTAAAGCATCCGAAATCAGGCTCGAGTATCTCGTTTCGAGCCAATCTTTAGCGAAGGAGTTAGGAGCCGAGATCGTCAAAGATTTGGAATCCATGGAAACCGGATGCGTATTTTCAAACCACGTCTTGAAGGTCGGAGTGTTGAGCTGCCGACGAATGATATCCAGGGCGCTTTCCCAAACGGAACGCAAATCTCTCATCCGCTCTCCCGGTCGCAAATTATAGCGAACTGAGGCCGCTTAGATAGTTCATGCCGAGTGGCGTCAGGGACCTCTTGCCCTGAAGATCGCTCGTGACCAGCCCGTGCTCCTCCAAGTATAGCAAATCCCTGTAGACGGTGCTAAGGCTCACGCCGAGCGAGGTTGCGATAGCCGAAGGTCCGGCCGCCGAAAGCTCTAAAATGATGGATAGCACCTGCTTCTGTCGATAAGTAAGGCGGGGGGGCTTTAAAGGCGAATCGGCGGCTCCCCCGGCGGGAGGAGCGGGCTCTCGAGCGGGGGCGGTTTTCCCGGGCACGCGAATCGTCACCACGGTTCCCCTCGCGAGGTTGTCCTCGATCGAGATAGCCCCGCCCAAAAGGGTTAAAGATTCCTTCACGATGGGCAAGCCCGAACCGACTCCCCTTATGTATTTTTTCATCTCCCTCGTGGCCGTAGAAAAGCCGGGCCAAAATGCGCGCTCTTTATCGCGGATGCCCGGTCCCTGGTCGGAGATTCTAACGGTGTTGCCGTCGTCCAGGATGGTGATGACCACCTCGTTGAAGTAGGCGTGTATCAAGTTTTCGATAACTTCCTTTATGACGGTAAAGGGCAGCGCCCCGCCTTTCTCTTGCGAAAACTGGTAGGTTTTGGTGGCCAATAAGTTTATGAGTTCGTCGTAATCGTCGGCGCTCAGTTCGATAACCCGCGGGGCGACGCAAGGCGAATCGTAAACCGCCAACCGCGCCGGACAGATGCTTCCTTCGCCGGAGCTTCTTGCCCCCCCGACGGAGTCGATTTTCTCTATGAAATCACCGAAGGTTTTCATCTTCGTTCCGGAGCCCCCGGTTTTGCGCAAATTTATAATAACTTCTTCAACAGATGGAGAGCGCGGTTTACGTGCTGCGGCGCGATAGCGCCCGCGCCGGAACCATCTATATGACAACGTCGGCAGTGCTGAAACGCCGCATTTTTCCACAGAAATTTCCACATTTGTGGAAAAGGGGAAATCAATGCGCCCATATCCCCGCCTTTTCCGCGCCTCGATTCGATGCCGGACTTCGCGCGCCGCCGCGGACGGTGGATGGCCCTCACCGGAGCGCCCGATCTGTGGAAAACCGCGCGGCGGCTGAACTGGCGCCTCCCCGATTTAGGCGCGATCGCCCTGCAACCTTGCGCTCGCCCCGAGAGCCCGCTCCCCGCGAGTCGGCATCGCATTTACCAGGACCGATGGACCACACGGCGGTTGAGGATCCATCGAGTCCAAGGATAAGATATAATCTCGCGAAGGCGATGTCCAGGGGGAGCGTGCGGCTTATGCACAAAATCCACAGGCGGTAAGCGCGCGCATTTCCTTGACACGAAATCTCGCGGGTCAATATAATTAGGTTCGTTCTTTCGACGAAAGGGACGAGCTTGAAAAGGACATACCAACCTAACAATCGAAAGAGGAAGAAGACGCACGGTTTCAGGGTGCGCATGAGAACCAAGGCCGGCCGTCGAGTGATCGCGAATCGACGCCGCAAACACCGTGAGCGGTTATCGGCTTAAAAAGGAAGAGAGGCTCAAGAGGGCGAGCGACTTCTCGCGCGTTTTTGAAGAGGGCGAGTCCGGAAGATGTCGCGGAGTCGTCGTGGTCGCCCTCCGGACGGGAGCGCCGAGGCGCGTCGGCTTCACCGCGGGGAAGCGCGTTGGATCCGCGGTCGCGAGGAACAGGGCCAAGCGGCTATTGAGGGAAGCGTACAGGCTGAACGCGGCTAAGCTGGCCGATGGTTTCGATATAGTCGTGGTGGCGAGGCCGGAAATAACGAAGCAGCCCTTTCACGAAGTGGAAAGGGCTTTTATTAAGGCCTCGGAAAGAGCAGGGATACTGGCGAAGGAGTCAGACTAAAGCATGAGGAAGGCGCTGATCGCCATCATCAGAATATACCAAAAGGCTATATCCCCGCTGTGGGCGCCGAGGTGTCGGTTCTATCCGTCGTGTTCGAGCTACGCCGCGGAGGCGATCGAGAAATACGGTCCCCTTGTGGGGCTATATTTATCGGCGCTCAGGATAATCAGGTGCCACCCGTTCAATCCGGGCGGTTACGACCCGGTAAAGTGATAGACGAGGAGGATAAGGGTTGGCTGAAATCTGGAATGCGCTGCTGGAGCTCCTCAAGGATAGCCTGCAGTCCCTTCACGGTTTCGTCAGCGGGTTGGGCGTATCCAACGGTCTCAGCTACGCGATAGCGATCGCGTTGCTAACCGTGGCGGTAAGGCTGCTGTTGCTGCCGTTAACGATAAAGCAGACGAAGTCCATGATGGACATGCAGCGTCTGCAGCCCAAGCTGAAGGAACTCCAGGAGAAATACAAGAACGATAAAGAGAAAATGCAGCAGGAGATGATGAAGCTCTATCAGGAGCACAAAGTAAACCCGTTTGGAGGGTGTCTCCCGCTTCTGCTCCAGCTGCCTATATTCATCGCCCTCTTCAGGGTCGTTTACGATTTTAAAGCCCTGAACAAGGCCGTCGCTTGGGGCATAACGCTTGGAGCATCTCCCAAGGCGGCGTTTGCCGGAGGCATCTTGAAGGGATTGATAGCCGGCTGGCCTTACGCGCTGTTGCTGGCGCTGATGGCGGTCACGTCGTACATTCCGTCGAAGATGGTGATGAACGACCCGCAGCAGGAGAAGACGATGCTGTTCATGAGCGTCTTCATGATCATTATTGCGTGGAGCTTGCCGGCGGGCGTTCTCATCTACTGGGTGACGACGAACCTGATTTCGATCGTTCAGCAGTGGGCGATGATGAGGCTCGCGAAGCCGCGAGAACCGGCGACGGCGTTGGCTGGCAAGGCGAGCGCTAAAAAGAGATAAGCGAGGCTGTGTGACATGACCAAAGAAACGATCGCTGAAGGCGGAACCGTCGAAGAAGCGACTAGCGTCGCGCTGAGCGAGCTAGGCGCCGACCCGGCCGAAGTCGAGATCGAGGTGCTCAGGGAGCCGAGCAAGGGATTCCTGGGGCTGGGGAGCGAGAAGGCTTTGGTGCGCGCGAAGATCGACGAGCGGGTGCAAAAGGCGAAAGAATTGGTGAAAGCGGTCCTCGAGTCCCTGGATTTGGGTTCCGCGGTGAGCGTGGTTCGAGAGGACGAAAGGGTTCTTCTGTCGATCGAAGACGGAAAAGGACTGGGCCTGCTGATCGGAAGGAGGGGCGAAACCCTTTTGGCTCTTCAAGTCGTAGTCGATGCGGCCCTGCGGAGGCTCGGAGAAGGGCCGAGGGTGATGATCGATGCCGGCGGTTATCTCGATCAAAGGAAGGCGAACCTGAAAATCATGGCCAAATCCGCCGCGCAGAGGGCGAAAACCACCGGCAAGGCGGTAGCTCTTGGGCCCATGAGCTCGTACGAGAGGCGCATAATCCACGTGGAGCTGAGGGACGATCCGGATGTGACGACGCGCAGCGAGGGAGAGGAACCGAGCAGAGAAGTATTGGTGGTTCCGAGGTAGAAAAGTCCGACCGAGAGGTCGGGCTTCGCGTTTCACGTGAAATGCCAAAAATTCTCGAATCGGGAAAAAATGGCGAGCGCGAAACATCTCGAAATCTTGAAGAGCGGCGCGGAATCGATCGGCGCGCCGCTCGATGATCGACAAATAGAAATGTTCGATCGATACGGAAAAGCGATTCAGCGCTGGAATCGCGCTCTCAACCTCACTTCGGTGGACGACGATGTGGGGATCGCGACGACCCATTTCCTCGATTCGCTGGCGGGGTTGTCCGCCGGCATTCCCCACGCCGCGAAGGTGGTCGACATCGGAGCTGGCGCGGGGCTGCCCGGGTTGGCCATAAAGATAGCGCGACCGGACATAGAGCTTTTTCTTGTCGAGGCAAAAAGAAAGAAAGCCGGCTTTCTCGGTGCCGTTATCGCCGAGTTGGGACTCGAGGGAGCCTTCGTCATCGCCAAGAGGGCCGAGGAGGTGGCGCGCGATGAAAGGTATCGCGAAAGCTTCGACGTCGCCCTCGCTCGCGCGGTGGCAGAGCTTCCCGTGATCGCGGAATACGCCCTTCCCCTGCTGGCCGTCGGGGGCAGGTTGATCGCGTTCAAATCCCGGCGCGCGCCGGAAGAAATCGAAGCTGGGTCGCGCGCTGCCGAGGCGCTGGGAGGATCAATTGAAGGGACGAAGATCGCTGTGATACCATTTCTTAAGGTGGAACGGCGCCTGGTCATTTTCGTGAAGAAAAGGCGAACGAGCGACCTGTACCCGAGGAGGGCCGGAATTCCGGCCAAGCGACCTCTGGGGATTGACGCAGGAAAGGGCTGAGCGTGAGCGGTCCATTTGCGCGGGAAGGGGCGAATCAGCGGGACATTCGCGAGCGCCTTTCGAAGGCGACGGCCATAGTCAACCAAAAGGGTGGGGTGGGCAAGAGCACGACCGCCGTAAACCTCTCCGCGTGCTTGGCCGACGACGGCATGGAGGTTCTGCTCATCGATCTGGATCCTCAGGGCAATGCGACCAGCGGAATAGGCTTGGATAAGATCGGCAGGTCGAGATGCGTATACGACGCGTTGGTCGACGGCCAACCGCTGGCGGAGATCGTCGAAAGAACGAGCATCGCGGGTTTGTCCGCCGTTCCGGCCACCTTGCAGCTCGCGGGCGCCGAAATAGAGCTGGTCTCCGCGCTGTCCCGGGAGCAAAGGCTGAGAAAGGGACTCGATCCCATAAAAAAGGATTACGACTTCGTAATCGTGGACTGCCCGCCGTCGTTGGGTCTGCTGACGGTCAATGCGCTGACCGCGGTTGACGAGGTGATAATACCGGTTCAATGCGAGTATTATGCGCTCGAAGGCCTGAGCAAACTGCTCGAGACCATCAGGCTCGTCAAGGCCAACTTGAACCCCTCATTGCGGATCTCCGGAGTCCTGATGACGATGTTCGACCAGCGCACCAAGCTTTCGCAGCAGGTCGTCGACGAAGTCAGGGGCTTTTTCAAGGAGCTCGTTTACGATATCGTGGTGCCGAGAACGGTCCGCCTTTCCGAGGCGCCCAGCCACGGACTTCCCATCACCAGATACGATCCGGCATCCAAGGGAGCGATCGCGTATCGCAAGCTGGCAAAGGAGGTAATTTCCCGTGCAGAAAAAGGGATTGGGTAGGGGCTTGAGCGCCCTCATCCCTGCGGGAGAGGGGCAGGCGGAAATCGTGAACGTGGCGATAGACGAGGTTCGACCGAACCCCCGTCAGCCCCGCGCGCGGTTCGACGAGGTCGCGCTAGCCGAGCTCGCGGAGTCGATCAAAGAGCACGGGCTGATACAGCCGATCGTCGTCCGGAGGACCGGCGCCGGCTACGAGCTGGTGGCGGGCGAAAGGCGGTTGAGGGCCGCAAAAGAGGCCGGCCTTAAAAGGATTCCCGCGATAATTCGCGGAGCGAGCGAGTCGGAATCTCTCATGCTGGCGCTCGTCGAGAACCTGCAAAGGGAGAACCTGGACGCCATAGAGGAGGCCAGGGCGCTGCGAAAGCTGGTCGAGGATTTCGGCATGAGCCAGGACGAGCTCGCGAAGATGGTCGGAAAGAGCCGAAGCGCGATCGCAAACACCATGAGGCTTTTGTCTTTGCCCGACTCGATCCAAAGCCTCGTCCAACTGGGAGCAATAACCGCCGGCCATGCTCGGGCCGTGCTCTCTCTCGGCGAGGAGGAAGCGCAGCTCAAGCTGGTTCAAAGGATTTCGGAAAGGGGATTGTCCGTGAGGCAGGCGGAGGCGATCGCCAGGAAGTGGAGCTCCTCGAGGTCCAAGAGGCCCGTTTACGAGGACAGGGATGAGATAGCGAAATCGATCGCGCGAAGCCTGGGAGCTCGCGTGGCTGTTAGGGTAAATAAAGAGGGCAAGGGCAGGATAGAAATACGCTTTGGCTCTCTGGACGAACTGGAACGCTTAAAGCGCCGCCTGGCTCCCGACGTCGTCTAACCGGGATAAGCGGACTTCGCGGAGTGCGGCCGCAGCCTTCTAGACGGCAAGGAGGAGAGATGAAGGAAAAAGGGTTTGGCCATTTGGAGTTCTTGCTGGGGCTTTTCATCGGGCTGGCGGGGGGCCTGGCGTTGGGGATTTTGACCGCGCCGCAGCCCGGCACGCAAACCAGGAGGGACATAGTGGATATAGCTTCCGATTTGAAGGATTCCGCGAATGAATTTATCGAGCACACGAGGGAGGGGATCGAGAGGGCGGCGAATCGCGTCGAGAAGGCGATAGGAGTGAGCGATAGGACGATCCGCAAGCGCCTGGAAGAGATAAGGGCCCAACTCGAGGGCTATTCGCCGAGCGAGCCGCCTCTTCCTCAGGAGTAGAGCGCATCATGCCCGCGTGCAAGGTCGCTGTTTTGATGGGGGGACGCTCAACGGAGCGGGAGATCTCCCTCAAAACCGGAGGTCAGATCGTTAAGGCCCTTCGAAGACGGGGCTATAGCGCTGTGGGGATCGACGTCGCGGAAGATCTGGTCGAGCGGCTGAAGGTCGAGAACCCGGATGTTTGCTTCGTGGCGCTGCACGGAAGGTTCGGCGAAGACGGGACGGTCCAGGGGCTGCTGGAGATCCTGGGCTACCCGTATACCGGATCCGGGGTTTTGGCGTCCGCTTTGGGCATCGACAAGATCGCCTCAAAAAAAATCTTCAAGGCCGACGGCATACCCACGCCGGATTTTGCCGCTGCGAACCGGAGCGAATTCGCCGCCGATCCCGTGGGCGTTGAGGAGAGGATCATGCGCGAAGTGGGCCTGCCGGCCGCGGTGAAACCGTCGCGCGAAGGATCGACGATAGGGATGACGATCGTCAAAGAAGCTTCCAAGCTGAGGGGGGCGCTGGAATGCGCATTTAGGTTCGACGAGAACGCGCTGGCGGAAGAGTTCATCGAAGGCGTCGAGGTGACCGTCGGGATCCTGGGCAACGACGATCCGCGGGCTCTTCCGACGCTCGAGATCGCGACCAAGACGGGCTTTTATGACTACAGAACAAAGTACACCAAGGGGCTCTCTGAGCACATAATTCCGGCGAGAATCCCGGAGGAGCAGCGCGCGCTGGCGCAAGAGCTGGCGATCAAAGCCCATCGAGCCCTGGGATGCCGCGGCTTTTCCAGGGTGGATCTGATCGTCGATAAGCGCGGCGATCCGTACGTGCTGGAAGTCAACACGATACCCGGAATGACCGAGCTTTCCCTATTTCCGGACGCCGCGCGGGCGGCCGGAATCGAGTTCGACGAGTTGGTCGAAAGAATAGTCGAGATGGCCCTCGAGGGCGCGAAGGGATCAGCTCCTTCCGCCGAGGCGCTTGCGGATTAAGTCGACGGCGGCCGGAGCGACGGATACCGCGATTATACCGACGATAACCAACGAGAAATTCCCCTTCACCGCGGGTATGGCGCCGAAGAAATATCCTCCCAAGACGAAAGCGCAGATCCACAGGATCCCCCCGAAAACGTTGTATGCCAGAAATCGGGGGTACGACATCTCGCCGATGCCCGCGACGAAAGGGGCGATCGTGCGCACGATCGGGACGAACCTCGCCAGGACGATCGTCTTCCCCCCGTGCTTTTCATAAAAACGGTGCGTGCGCTCGAGGTGCTCGCGCTTTACCAGCCGGCCGCCCTTCATCGCCAGAATCCGCTTTCCCGAGCGATATCCGATCCAGTAGTTGACCGTATCTCCGGCGATGGCGGCGGCGACGAGGCTCAAAACCAGCAATTCGATCTCGAGGGATCCGGACGCCGCCAAGGCGCCCGCCGCAAAGAGGAGGGAGTCGCCCGGCAAAAAGGGCATTATCACCAGCCCGGTTTCGCAGAAGATCACGAGAAAGAGGATGAGATATGTCCAAGCGCCGTATGCGGCGATCGCGGCGCTCAGTTTCTCATCGAGATGCAAAAAAAGCTCGATCAGATCCGCGGGCGATATTATCAAGCGCAATCACTCGTCCAAAACGCGAACCCCCGAAAGATCGCAGACTCTTTCCGTCGGGGCGACATTGCCATTCTACTGAAAGCCCTTGAAATAAACAAATCCGACGTCGATGGGGGGAGGGATCGCCCACGCTTTCGATGTCGGACCATCCGGAAGAACCGCGCTTCATCGCCTGATCGCTCGGCGATCGGGAGCGGGTCGCCGATGCGCGGCGAAAGATCGCTCTGGCCCATATCGCGGCGCGCGGCAGGGGAGTTCACCGGCGGCGCGAACCGAGGCGCTTCACAAAATCGATCAGGACGATCGGGAGCGCGACACCGAGGGCTATGACCGCCCACTCGGCGGCACCGAGGGACGCCGTTTTGAACACTCGCTGCGCCGAGGGAACGTAAACGACCGCAACCTGAAGGGCGGCAGATGCCGCGATGGCGCCGAGGAGGAAGCGGTTGCCGAAGGTCCAGCGCGAAAAGAGGCTTTCTCGCGATGAGCGGAAGTTCAGAGAGTGCAGGAGCTGCAGGAAGACCATCGCGGTAAATGTTGCGGTCTGAGCCGCTTTCACGCCCTCGGCGTAATCGACGCCGCCGCCCAGGGGGGGCACCCCCCTCAGCGATAGAACGGCCAAGAAAACCGCGAGCGATCCGATGGCCATGATCGCCCCGAGCGAAAAGACTCTTTTGATCGCCGCCGGGGCGACGATGGCGTCTTCCGGTCCCCTCGGAGGGCGAATCATGAGGTCTTTTTCGGGCGGATCCACTCCGAGCGCGATGGCGGGCAATCCGTCCGTCACGAGGTTGATCCAAAGGAGCTGGACGGGGAAAAGGGGCACAGGCATGCCGACGATCGTCGCCGCGAACATCGTCAGAACCTCGCTGACGTTGCAGGAAAGGAGGAAATGGATGAACTTGCGGAGGTTGTCGAAAATGAGGCGGCCCTGGCGCACCGCCTCATCGTCAGAACCTCGCTGACGTTGCAGGAAAGGAGGAAATGGATGAACTTGCGGAGGTTGTCGAAAATGAGGCGGCCCTGGCGCACCGCCGAAACGATCGTGGCGAAGTTATCGTCGGCCAAGACGATATCCGACGCCTCTTTCGCTACCTCCGTCCCGATTTCTCCCATGGCGACGCCGACGTCGGTTTTTTTGAGGGCCGGCGCATCGTTGACGCCGTCGCCGGTCATCGCGACCTTTTCGCCGCGCGCTTTGAGCGCCTCGACTATTTTCAGCTTGTGCGAGGGATCGACCCTCGCGAAGATGGAGACGCTGGAAACCGATTCGGCTATCTCCTCGACGGACATCTCTTCGAGATCGGCTCCGGTGAGGACGCGGCCTTCTCCGTCTAGGCCGATTTGCTTGGCTATGGCGAGCGCCGTGGCCGCGTGGTCGCCGGTGACCATCGCGACGCGAATCCCCGCCGCTCTGCACGCCTCGATGGCCGGGGCCGCCTCCCGCCTCGGCGGATCCGAAAGCGCGATCAGTCCGAGAAAGGCGAGATCTCGCTCGGCCGACTCGAGCTCCGAGGGGCGCTCTTTAAAGCGCCGTTCGGCAACCGCGAGCGCCCTGTATCCGGCCGCGGCGAGCCTATCGGCCGCGTCGATCGCCCGGCGACGCTCTTCTTCCGAAAGGGAGCAAATCGCGAGGACCACCTCCGGAGCCCCTTTGGCGAAGGCGATGTAGCCGCTTCCGTCCCCGTGGAGCGTCGTCATGAACTTTCGAGACGAGTCGAACGGCACCTCGTCGACCCGGGGAAAGTTCGCCTCCTCCCGCTTTTTGTCGAGGCCGAGATTTTCTCCCGCTTCGAGGAGCGCGACTTCGGTGGGGTCTCCGATGATTTGCTCGCCGCTTCTATGGGCGTCGCTGGCCAAAATCGAAGCGCGCAGCAACCGCAAAGCGCTTTCGGTGGGCCCTTGAGCGAGCTCGCTCAGCTCGACGTCGCTCCCGTCGACGTGAATCAGCCTTACGGCCATGCGGTTTTCGGTGAGGGTTCCGGTTTTATCTGTCGCGATGAAAGTCGTGGCGCCCAGCGCTTCGACGGCGTGCAACCGCCGCACGATCGCCTTTGCCGAGGCCATAGCTTGGACCCCCAGCGCCAAGGTGACCGTGACTATCGCCGGCAAACCCTCCGGTATCGCCGCCACGGCCAGAGATACGGCGACGAGGAACATGAAGAGGGGCGGCTTTCCGGTCGCGACTCCGCTCGCGAACACCGCAAGGCATATCGCCAAGATCATGGCCGCTATCGCGCGCCCGACCCTTTTGAGCTCGATTTGGAGGGGGGTGGGTTCCTCGCGGGATTCGATGAGGGCCGCGATGCGGCCCATTTCGGTCGACGGCCCCGTGGCGACGACCGCGCCTTTCCCGCGACCCGCCTGAACCACGGTGCCGAGATAAGCCATGTTCTTTCGATCGCCGATGGGAACGCGGTCCAAATCGATCGCTTCGGCGTTCTTGTGCACCGCGACCGACTCCCCCGTGAGGGCGGACTCGTCTATTTGAAGCTTGGCGGCTTCGATCAGGCGGCAATCCGCGGGCACGACATCGCCCGCACCGAGGAGTATTAAATCGCCGGGAACCAAATCCTTCGCCGGAATTTCAGCCTCCCGACCGTCCCTTATGACCGTTGCCTTAGGGGCGGACATCTTTTTTAGGCTGTCGAGCGCGGCTTCCGCCCTCGATTCTTGGAAAAAGCCGAGCGCGGAGTTCAGCAAGAGGATGGCCGCTATGGCGGCGCCGTCTACGTACTCGCGAAGGAGCAATCCCGAAATGGCGGCGGCCGCCATCAAAATCCAAATCGTAAAGTCGTTGAATTGCGCGATGAATATTCTTACCGCGGATCTCTTGTCTTGTTCGGGAAGCCGGTTCTCCCCAAATCGCTCGAGGCGTCGCGCTGCCTCGGCGGCCGAAAGTCCGAGCTCGGCGTCGCTTTTGAGCTTGCTCATAACCGCGTCGCGGGTCTCGCGGTGCCAGTCGCCGGACGCGATCTCCTCCGCCTTCACCGCCAACGAAGTTTCACCCCCAAAAAGTCGCTCGGTAAATTATAGGGCAAAAAAATGCGGCTTTGAACGGCCGGCGGCCTGGGCATCCGGGCGCGTCGCGCACCCAAGGCGCTTCCGAAGAAACGGCAAAACGACCCATCGCCACTGAGTGCCATTTGTGCTATATTTCTACTCGGGTGCTGGCCGTGAGCGGGGTCGGCGTCCCGTCGCGGACTTAATGGGAATGAGAATCCACGGCAAGGGGGAATTTCGATGTCCGATAACAAGATAACGCTAAGCGTAATCAAAGCAGATGTGGGGGGGTACGTGGGGCATTGCGATGTCCATCCCGCCCTGCTCGAAAAGGCGGAGGAAAAGTTGGCCGAGGCCAAGAGCAGCGGCCTTCTGATCGACTATCATCGTGGAAAGGTCGGCGACGACATCGCGCTGATCATGACGCACAAGAAGGGCGTGGACTCCCCGGACATCCACGGTTTCGCCTGGAAGACGTTCAAGGCGGTAACCGAAGTGGCGAAGAGATACGGACAATACGGCGCGGGCCAGGACCTGCTGTCGGACGCTTTTTCTGGAAACGTCAAAGGGATGGGGCCCGGGGTGGCGGAAATGGAGTTCGTCGAGCGGGCCAGCGAACCCGTTATCGTCTTTTTGGCCGATAAAACCGAGCCGGGGGCATGGAATTTCCCCCTTTACAGGATCTTCGCAGATCCCTTTAACACCATCGGGCTCGTGATAGACTCCAAGATGCACGGCGGCTTCATCTTCGAAGTGCACGATCTTATCGAGGAAAAGAGGATATTTTTCTCTTGCCCAGAAGAAATATACGATATGCTGGTTTTCATCGGAGCGCCGTCCAGATACGTCATAAAGCACGTTTTCCGCAAGAGCGATAACGAGATAGCGGCCGTGACTTCCACTCAAAGGCTTTTCTTGATGGCCGGGCGGTACGTGGGCAAGGACGACCCGGTCATGATAGTCCGCGCTCAATCGGGGCTTCCCGCCGTCGGGGAAGTCGTGGAGCCGTTCGCGTTCCCCCACGCGGTGGCCGGATGGATGCGGGGATCTCACCACGGGCCGCTGATGCCGGTGTCTTTTGAGGACGACCATCCGACCCGCTTCGACGGGCCTCCTCGAGTGGTCGGGCTCGGCTTTCAAATCGCTCAAGGCGAGTTGGTGGGACCGCGGGATATGTTCGACGATCCCTCGTATGACAATGCCCGAAGGCTCGCGCTCGACGTCGCGGACTATTTGAGGCGCCATGGGCCTTTCGAGCCGCACAGGTTGCCGCTGGAGGAGATGGAGTACACCACCATGCCCGAGGTGATGAACAAGCTGGCTTCGAGGTTTGAAGCGACGAAGTAGCGGTAAAGACTCTTGTGATCGAGCTTTATTGGAGGTTATGCCGCTTTGAACGGTCGTTTCTCGAGGTTGCTTGCAATCGCCGGGCCGGCGTTGATTTTATCGGCGGGCGCGGTGGTTTTGGGTTTGCGCTCGGTCGAGCGCTTGGATCGCATAATCGGGGCCTCGACCCACGTCGGCCTGGTCCTTTTCTCGATTTTGATCCTCGCGGGCATCGCCGCCGCGCTCGTCAGCTATTACGAGTACCACGGGTTCGGACGGCAGGACGGGGTTATACGCAGGGGGCCGAGCAAGCCGCTGGTGGCGATAACCTTTGACGATGGTCCAAACCCGAAGTACACGCCCAAAATCCTCGACGTTCTTCGCGAGAAGGGAGTCAGGGCCACTTTCTTCTGCGTGGGCCTCCACGTCAAAAAATATCCGCAGGTGGCCAGGCGCATCGTCGCGGAGGGTCACGATATCGGCAACCACACTTATGGCCATCGCGACCTCGCGCCCTCGACCAGGCGCGTCGTGGTGAACCAAATACGCCGAGGCGCGGACGCCATTTTTTCCGTGACGGGGGTGGATCCGAAGCTTTTCCGCCCACCGCGGGGTTTGTATTCGGAGGCCGTGAGGCGTATAGTTGTCGAGGAGTTCGGGCTCCAGATGGTGCTCTGGACGGTTTCGGCGCTCGATTGGCGGCGCTTGTCCCCCGGTCAGATCGTGAGGCGGGTGGCGCGCTTCGTGAGGCCGGGAGCCATCATACTTTTCCACGACTCCGGGGCCCTTCTGCGTCGGGAGGGCGGCAAGAGGACGTCAACCGTAGAAGCGCTCCCCCTCGTAATAGACTATTTGAGGGAGGCGGGCTACCAAATAGTGCCCGTATCTGAGATGCTGAGGCACCTCGCCGACTCGGAGCTGGAGCCCAGAAGAATTTTAGAGAGGGCGTAAAGGGCTTTGCTTTTTGACCTTCGGGTTTCAGAGGCGATAGGCAACGCCGTCCACGCGGTGGGATGGATGGCGGCCATCGCCGTTTCGGCCGTTGTTGTAAACGGACTCGGACAGCGGCTTATAGGGCGCTATATCGAATTGAGGGAGGCTATCGGCGAGGGCGCCAAGGCGCCCGACCTCGAGGCGCGCAAGAGGGCCTTCACGGCCGCCGCCCTGCTTCGCCATACACTGAGATACGCCGTCGCGATCGGCGCGGCCTACGCGGTTGCGGTTGCGATCGCTGCTTACTTCCCCAGGTTCGCCACCCTTCTCGCGGGCTTGGGCGTCGCCGGAGTGGCCGTGGCCTTCGGGGCGCAGGCCATTTTGCGAGACGTCCTCGCGGGCTTTTTCATAGTATTCGAGAATCAGTACGCCGTGGGCGACGTCGTTCGCATACGCCTTTCGGGGTTCGAAGTGGTGGGCGTCGTCGAGGAGTTTTCGCTGCGCTTTACGAAGGTGCGGGATATCAGCGGCAAGCTGCGATTCGTCCCGAACGGGGGCATTTTGGGGGTAGATCGCTACGAGTCCGCGCATGCGACGCACAGGATCGATCTCTTTATTCCGGCATTGGAGGATCCGGAAAAGGTTAGAACGGCCGTCGCGAGCGTTGCGGGCCTTTATAGAGATCATCCCATGCTCGCAGGCCCCATCGAGGTTTATCGCCTGGAGAGCGGCGATTCTGGAATGCTGTTGTCCGTGGAGGTCAAAGACGTGCCGAGCGATTATCCGGTGGTCGATAAGATAGCCGAAGCCATATCGTCTCAACTGAAAAAAGGTATCGGGTTGGCCGAGGAGCCCCCGGTGGCTATCTACGAGGCAAACGAGGACGGTTCTTCGGGGCACGAGCGATCGATTCTTGCCGGGCGGTAGGCTGCGCGCGCTCCGATCGAAGGGCCGAAAAGCGGCGGCACCCGTGCGGTCCGTCAGCTGAAAAAACCGACGCCGGTCAAATAGCCGATCGCCTCCGCCCATCCAAGGCCCATCGCGCGGTCGGTTACGACCACATTTTCCTTCTTTGAAGCGATGTCGGAAAGCTCGCTGTCCTCGGTCAAGGCGTTAGACACCAAGAAGAGAAGGGCAACCTCGTCCGCCAGCTCGAGGTCGGATTCCGCATCTCCAATCGCCACGGCGGTCTCTTTGGGGATGCCCCTTATTTCTCTGTCTTTGCGCACGGCGGAGGCCTTGCCGCTTTCCTTCGGCAGCAGATGGTAAGCGTGAATTTCCGGGAGGTCCAATGACAGGCCCAGGCTGGTTCGATGAACTCGTCCGTTGTCGACCAGCTTGAGGTCGCCGTGGCCCGTGCGCTTTAAAAGATCGTTTGCCTCAGCGACGTCGACGTAGCCGCGCATGACGTGGGTGCACTCGCGGTTTTCCGACCAGGGGAGATGGTATTCCAGTCGGCCGGCGTACGCCTCCAGAAGAAGCCGGGGCGCTCCGGACTCTTCGATCGCGAGATGAAGGCTTTTGCCGACCGGACGGCAAGCGCCCGCGTTTTCTATCACGACTTCGCCTTTGTTGTAAACGAGCTGGCAGCCCAGCTCGGCGATCCAATTATCGAAGCCGAACACTCGGGCGTCGCCGTGGAGCTGAGCTCTGCTGCGGCCCGAGACCAGAACTACGTCCAGTTTATGCAAGTGACAGGCGACTATGGCGCGGGCCGGTATGAGAGTCAGGTTTCGTTCCGCGTCGAGGAAAAGGCATCCGCCCGGTCCGAGCAGGGTTCCGTCGACGTCGCTGTAGACCACCCGCGGGTTCGGAACCAGCTCGCGGACCAACTCGGCTACGGGCTTGACGCTTTTCAGGGAGCTGCTGTCCCGAAAACGCAATCTCGACATCGGCCGCCTCCAAAAGTGCGCCTGAAAGTGCGTGGGTCATGAGCCCTAATTATATTAGTATTCGGTGGGGACGCCGCGCAATCGCGGATTTGAAATGCCCATGGTGATTTGACGGCAAGCGCAGGATCGCGCCTCGCGTTAGATGGAGCGAGAGTACGCCTCCTCGGCTCCGGCTGACCTCGCGGCCTCTTCGAGCCAGAACGAGTTTAACTTCGCCTGGAAGTATGGAGGATAGAAGAGCTGAAGCGGCGGCATCCCGAGCCCGCCGATCAAGAATAGAAGGGCGGAGAGGCGGGGAGAGACGATCTGCGAGGACCCGCTATCCCGAAACATCCGGAGGCAGCGGGCTCCGGTATCGTACACCGATACCAACCCGGGGATGAAGAAAAGAATCCAGCCGATCGGGGAGACGGCTATCGCCGAAACCCACGGGCGCTCCTCGATCTTCGGGTCGCAAATCGCGATCTCTTCGTTCACAGCGTAATGCCAGTAGATGAAGTATGCGCCCAACGTCGCGGCGGAAAGGAGCGCGACCGCGATCGGGTTGCGGCATTTGCCCCACTTTGTAGGCATCAAAAACACCCTTTCGATCTCGGCCGTCCGCGAGGACGCGCGGGAGGCGCCGTTAAGCCGCTTCCGCGGCGCGTCCGCGAAGCGCATCGGCTATCGCCTTGCAAACTTCGCCCGCGTACTTCGCATCCTTCGCGCTGATGACGTTCGCGTCTATGACCACCCCTCGATCTTTGAACATGCCTCCCGAAGCTCGGATCTGATCGGCCAGCGACGGTTTGGCCGCGAGCTTTCTTCCTTTGATGGCGTCGGAGCAGATGAGCAAGCTCACGCCATCGCCGATGGCGACGACCGGCTTAGAGGACCGAATGGCCCCGGAAACCAGAGCGCAGGCGTCCGGAAGCGACTTGGCGATGCGAGCCGAAGCATCGTCCGCGGCGATGAGCGCATCGAATTCCGCCCGACTGGCCTCGTAATAGGAAAGGTCGGGCCTGACGCTCGATGTCCCGTCGCGGTCGAAAATCTCTTCCCGAGGATCGGAGCTCAAAATGATAACCTTTGCGCCGGCGCCTTCGAGGCACGCTCGGATGGAGGCATAGCCTATTGGATCGAACCCCCGTTCGAGGATCAAAGCCATTCGCTTTCCGGCGAGCATTCCCCTGAGCTGTCCCAGCTTGGCTCCCATCCCTTTCGCGCTTTGAGATGCAGTAACTCTATACCCAATGCGAAAGACGACTTTAACAAATAATTTTCACAAATTCACTTGCCAGGTAGAACCGCCGGTTCTATATTTAGCAAAAGCGTTTTTTGGTGCGCAAATGGCGGGGTGATCGGAATGGCGGAAAAGGCTTTTGCGGTTAGCTTTGCGGTGAGCTGCAAGAACATGAGGTGCGCGGCGGAGGAATTGAAATGCGCGAGGTGCATAAGAGCGATCGTGGACGAGCATATAAGGAAAATGTCCTCGTTCAGGTGCTCAATATCGACCACGGCGAACAATTCTAAGAGGTTCAACGTCTCCTTCATCGCCATCTGTCGGAAGCCCGATTGCGCCCCGCGACTTCCAAGGAACGCGGCTTGCTGTACGGCAAGCCCGGAAAAATGCGAGCTTTGCGTGAGGTCGATAGTTATGAGGGGCATCCGCTCTCTCAGGGGCTTTCACGTCAAAGAAATCGCCGTCATTTAGCGCCGAACAGCACCGTGCGAGGCCCCCGGCGGTTTGCGCGGTTGACGCGAAAGGTCGCCCGCGGGTATCATATATTTTGAAAAATGCCCTCGTAGCTCAGAGGATAGAGCACAGGTTTCCTAAACCTGGTGTCGCAGGTTCGACTCCTGCCGGGGGCACGGCTTTGAATTCATCCGCGGCGCGGGCTCTTCGATCGACAGCGCCTATCGAACCGGCTGCGGCTTTCCGGCGCTTCAACGGGCGCCGTTCCCATCTGGCATTGGCCGTCGTAGTTTGCGCACTCCAAGCATCCCGGCCACGTGAATCTCCAGGTCATCGCGTCCAGGTTCGCGAGGTAAAACGCGAAGTGTTCGGGGTATTTCTCCTGAAACAACTCTCGGGCCTCAACCATGCGGTCGAAGCCGATCGCCCCGCAGATCTCGGAAAGCAGGCAGAGATAGGCGAGCAGCCTCACTCTGCCCCGCTCGTCGGATGCCGGCTCGGCGCTTATCCTGCTCTCGAGATACGATGCCTGCCCTTCAAGCGACGGCGCCTTTCCGGAAATTTCCTTTTCGATCTCGGGTACCAGCTTTAAGCATTCCTCGAGCTCTCGCTCGGCGCTCACGCTTATCCCTCCCCGAACGAAGGCACGCGATGTTCAAGCGAGACGGGAACCCGACGGCGGATGCCGCCAACCGGACGATTCGATTAAGAAAGCTACCCCAAACTCGATTCGGCGAAACGGAGAAGGCATTGAACCCGGACGACTGCGCCCCAGAAACTCGTTTATTGCGCGAGGAAAGCGAGGTCGCGAATCCCGCGGTTGGATTTGCGCGGGGCTTTAAAAAGAACTTTTGGGGGAATAACGTCGTCGGTGAGCGATCATGAAAAGGAGCCGCTTTTCGTCGAACCTGTGGATCGGCGTGGTCGCGCTCGCGATATCCTCGATAGCGGCTGCGGCGTTCGCGTTGAGCGCGCAGATCGTCGGATTGCTGCTGTTGAGCACGGTTATCCTTGCGGTAATCGATCTTCTCGACTTTTTCGAATGGGGCAGAAAGGCTTAAGCCGCGCGTTTCGATGAGCGGGCGTTTCGGACCCGTTACTCGCTCGCCTTCTTGGCGTCTGCGGATTGCAATTTCGACTCGACTTCCCGAAGCACATTTCGCAGGCTAGCTTGGCGAATCGCCGTCGTCAGATCGCCCCTCGTCTTCTCCATGACCGACTTGGCGAGATCGGTCACGCGCCTCAGGTTCGGGGTGATCGCGTCCGGGAAATCGAAAGACAGCAAGAAATAAAAGACGTCGTCCATCGCGGCCAAGTATCGCTCGCCGCGCTCCAGGTCGCCCCTGCGGATCAGGTCGAGGACGTGCCTTCGGAGCTCCCCCATCGCTTCCCCGAGTCCGACCAAGTATTGGGCGTAGCCGACGCCGATCTCGTCGGGGTCCGGAAGCGGTTCGTCGTCGATGAGGGCAAAAGTGGCGGAGCCTTCGGCGAATTCTTTCTCCGCGTCCTGGAGAAAACCCGCATAATAAATATCGGGGTAGTCCGAAAGGGCTAACTGGGCGGACTCAAGGGCGCCTTTGGCCTCTGAAAGATGGGCTGATGCCGCCTCAAAATCGCCCCTGTGGATCGCCCTTATCGCCACCGCGCAACTCCGAATCGCGCGCCTGGACTCCTTTATTCCGACCTCTCGCGCCGAGTTTTTCGCCTCGAGCGCCGGCCTGATTTTTGCGGCGAGCTCCTCTAGGTCCATGGTACCTCCGCGAATCGCGAAGCGCGACGGGAGCTTTGCGCCCGCCAAACCCGATGAAAGGCGGGGCTCTTCGCGGCCGCTGAGCGGTCCCTCGGCGGCGCCGGCTGAATGCGGCGGGCCGACGACGGGAAGCGCGCGCTCCTCAATATCTTATGGTAAAGCCGACCTCGCCGGTCGGCTTCTCCGCGAACACCTCGATGCCGCTCACCCGGGCTGAGGGCGGCCCCGTTCTGCACCATTCGATCATTTCGTCCACGGATTTATCTTCGCCCTCGATCGCGACTTCGACTCGGCCGTCCGGGAGGTTTCGGACCCAACCCCCGAGGCCCCTCCTTTCGGCCTCGTCCCGCGCATGGGCTCTGAAGAAAACCCCTTGAACCAGGCCGCTGACTATCACCCGCACGCGCTTCAACTCCGACCCCCTTGCCGATTCCGCTTCGCTTGGAGCCTATCCCGCATTCGGCGCGGTGGTCTTCAAAAAGGGCTCGATGTAGCTGCGCTGGACTTCGTGAACGGACTCGGCGAGCAGTACGAGAGCGATATATCGGGGTTCGAATGGCGTCGTCTTCGGATACATCTTCGCTTCGTAAGGCAGCTTATCGCCCTTCTTGTGGTTGCAAGTCGAACACGCGGTGGTCACGTTATCCCACGTATCCGTGCCGCCCCGTGAAAGCGGCTTCACGTGCTCCCTCGTAAGCCTCTCTTTCTTCTTGAGCTCGCTCTTATGGCGGCCGCAGTACTGACAAGTGTAATTGTCGCGGGCGAAAAGGACGGCGTTTGACACCACCGAACGGAATCGCCTTGGAATCTCGACGAATTTGACCAGGCGGATCACCAAGGGATACGGATATTCGCACTTTTCGGTGCGAATTCTCCTCTCCACATGGGCCTCGATTATTTCCGCTTTGTCTTTGAGGACAAGCACGATCGCCCTCTTCACGGAGACGAAAGTCAGCGGCTCCGCGCTCGCATTGAGGAGCAGTGTTTGCGCCATCTGAGATCACATCCCACCCGCGTCGAACGCCGAAAAGATACGCCGTTCACAAAGGATTATACCATCCAGCCGATGGCGCGCAAAAGCGAGGATGGCTTCATTCCCTGAACTCGATTTCCGAGATCCCAACCCTGAAGCCCTGCCGACCCGGAACCTCGGTCAGCTTCGTGATCCACAAGAGGTAATAGCGATACTCGCCCTTTATTTTGAACGTGAAGTCGATCGGCGCGTCTTGCTTTTCGGACAGCGAGCTCCAGGCCCTAGCGTCGTTCGAGCCTTTGATTTTGGCGCTCCAGCCGGGGGACAAGGATTTAACTTCGATTTCCGTGACGCCGCGCTTTCCTCCGAAGTCGGCGAGCAACCCCACTCCCTTCTTGAGATTTCCGAAGTTCTCGTTGGCATATCCCTCGGTGTGCCAGGCGGTTTGGGGATTTTCATCGTAGACGAATTTCACCTCATCCGGGCGCTCCGCCCCGTTTCCTTCGGGGTCGAAATCGACGATGGATGCGGGCTTCAACCGGACCGGGCGGCTCGCGATCGCCTTTTTCGGGGGCGCCGATTTCTCGACGGGCCTTTGGTTCGCGATCGCAAAAACGGCCAGGACGGCGAGCGCCGCGGCGATTCCGGCTGCGACTCTCGCTAGCGGCCGCGGCTCCGCTTTCGCCTTCACGGGTATGGTTTGAGTGATTTCGTCGCTTCCGGTCCAAGGAAGCAGCTCTTCGATGATCTCCTCGAAGTCGGCGGGCCTTTCTTCGGGATCCTTCGAAAGAAGCCTGTCGACCAGGGCGGAAAACCTCCTGGGCACGTCGGGGTTGAGGTCCACCGCTTTCGGCGGATAGGTGGTTGCGTGCATCGCCGCCACTTCCACGGGGTTCTTGCCCGAAAACGGAGGTGCGCCGGTTAGCATTTCGAAAAGGACCACGCCGAAGGAGTATATGTCGGACTTTTTATCGGCCGTCCTGCCTAGCGCCTGCTCCGGTGAGATATATTCCGCCGTTCCCAAGACTTTGCCCGTTTGAGTGAGCCCCGGCTGATCGAGGACCTTCGAAATTCCGAAATCGGCTATCTTGGCGACGCCGTCGTTCGCGATGATGACGTTGTGGGGTTTTATATCGCGGTGGACGATGCCGGACCTGTGAGCGTGCGCGAGCGCCCTGGCTATTTGCACGGCGATTCGCGCCGCTTTGGTGTGGCCCAGAGGACCTTCCGCCAGCAGCTCTTTCAAGGTTCTCCCTTCGATGTACTCCATTACGATGAAGTGCGATCCTCGATCTTCTCCGGTATCGAAAATCGTCACCACGTTCGGATGGCGCACTCCGGCTGCGACTTTCGCTTCCCTCTTGAAGCGCTCAATGAAAGCGGCGTCGCGCGTGGATTTTTCGCTGAGGACCTTGACGGCGACCTCGCGATCCAGGATCTCATCTCTCGCCTTGTAAACGGTCGCAACCCCTCCGCGACCCAGGATTTCCAGCAACCGGTATCTGCCCATCAGCGCTTTTTCGGCCAACCGAGATCAAACCTCCCGAGCACTATTTTACTCTCGAAACCTCGCGCGAAAAACGAGAGTAGTCGCGGGAGCCTTCGGGAAAAATTGCAGCGGTGTTCGAGATGGATCCATCGGCTTTGGAGCGCGCCGTTCGCGACGCGCTCACCTTAATGCCGGAAATAAAGGGCGACATAAGCGTCGAAAGAGACGGAAACGTCCTCCGGTTATCGGGCGTGGTTTCGTCGTCCGAAGAAAAAATCCTGGCGGAGCGGGTCGCGATTCGCCTCGGCGCGAGGTGGATTCAGAACGACATAGTCGTCGAGTCGGGAGAGCTCTCCTCGGAGCAACTGCATCGCGAGGTCGCGAGGGCGCTTGCCGAAGCCGGTATCTCCTCGCGATCGGGGGTTGAAAAGGTGATCGACGGAGTCGTTTACTTGAGCGGCAGGGTTTTCAGCGCCGCGGAGGCGGAAGAGGCCATCAAAACGGCGGCGGAAGTCCGGGGGGTGCGCGACGTCGTTTCGAAGATGACGCTCGCGCCGGAGGCGGTGGCCGATGACTCCGTGCTGGTAAACGAGGTCGAAGAGGCGATTGCTGCCGCGGGAGTGGCCGTCGAAAACGTGCGCGCATCCGCGAAGGACGGCTTCGTCTATCTCGAGGGCATCGCGTGGAAAGGGCGCGACAAGGAGCGCGCCGAACGGGCGGCGAAATCGGTCGCGGGGGTGAGGGGCGTGGTCAATCGGCTGAGGGCCCCCGAGGAGCCGCTATCTGAAGATGAAAGGGTCGCTTGGGATGTTCTGAGAGGCCTGGAGAAGGCGCGAATCAATGCGGTCGATGTGAGCGTCGCGGTTGCGGCTGGAACGGCTTTTCTCGAGGGCGAGGTCGACTCCGAAGAGCAAAGGGAAAAAGCAAGCGCGATAGCCCTCTCGACTCCTGGGGTTGGTAACGTGAGGAACGATCTCGCCGTCAGAGGAGGTTCTCACGTCGAGCCGGAGAGGGGGCCGCGGCGCCTTTTGCGAGAAAAGCGCTTTCTAAGAGGTCACGGTCGCCGAGCTGGTCCGCCGGCCGGCGGAAAAGCCGCTTAGGTCTCGGCCAACTTGGCTTTGGCTTTTGCGACGAGGGCGTTTTCAACGCGCATGAGCCTGCTGACCAGCATCGAGCGCTGGGACGGCCTTTCCAGTATGAGCCTCGAATTGACGACTGGCCTCGCGCCCCACTTCAGCTTGTAAGGTTCCGCTCCGCGGAGGAAATCGAACCTCGAAATCCCCCTGTTTATGCAATCTTCTACGACCATCGACAGCAGAACCGTGGAGGCGCTGAAGCGCCCCCATTCGGGATCGGAGCCGGCCAGATAGTAATAAAAGGCGCCGGCGAACTCGAAACCGTAGAGCGCCGCGATTCGCGCGCCGTCGATCTCGAGAAAATACAGTCCCAGATTTCCCGATTTGAGCAGCTCGCGCGATAGGGCGCTGTGGAAGCGAACGAAGCGCGGGCTCAAGAAGCGCCCGATCCTCTTCTTGCTCAAAAACCTCTTCCTGTGAAGGGCGAAAAAATCGTTCACGTCTTTGTCGATTTCTTCGGGGCTGGAAGCCCTATAAAAAGCGAAGTCGCCTTCTCGCTTCAGGCGCCTTCGGTAGTAGCCGATGTTCCAGCGGAACTTCTTTGAGATGGTCTTCAAATACTCCTCGAAATCGGAAGGAAGATCGAGCGCAAAGCACTCTTCTTGCGGCAAAAGCGTCGAGGAGGACGCGATCGCATGGGATGTCGGGGCGGCGAGCTCCGGGGCGCTCGGAGGCAGCTGTTGCAGATCCAGCGCATCCCAGCGGCGGTCTCTCGCGAGGAAATCGAAAAAAGCCGCGAGCACGTCTTGCTCCATCCCTTTATCGATGACGAGCCCTCCGTAGTCCGAACACCCGTTACCAAGGAAGCGAGCGACTTTGATGGGGAGGCCAAAATACGGCGATACGAACAGGGGCGCCAAACCGACGAGGGCGCTTTCATCTTTGATGCATATGATGAATAGCCCTCGTCCTTTGGCGTATTGCTGCCACCAACCCCAACACCATTCCCAGCTCTGAAAGATGGTCGCCTTGCTGCGACTCGCGAGATCGTTCCATTCGGCGCGGAGGCCTTTGAAACCCTCCTCCGCGTCGACGCAGGCTGCCGTTAACAATTCTCCTCCTAATCGGATTGGCCGATCTGGCGATCGGTCTCGGATGCCGATTGAAGGACGTACTTCTCGTAAATCATGCAGTCCCTGCAGCTGGGATACGAGCGGCAGAGACATCCTTTTTTGATCACCCAGCAGCTCACTCCCCGTTCGTATGCCTCGCAGTCCATGTAGTGGCTCGCAGGGCACCCCTTGATATCCCAGCAGTTCACGCGGCACCTCCGAACGTTGCGATGGAAACGGAAAAGCCAAGGAAGCGCGTTGAACGCGGCGCGTATGTTTCTAGGCGATTCCCAGCCGCTTGGCCCAGGCCTGCTCGATGCGCTCTTTGAGCTGCTCCTCGTCCACGACGCCCGTTACATCCAAGTCGAGGTCCATGACGGACATCACGCAAGCCCTAACGATAGCCGTGTTTGCCAGCTTTCGCCCCCCGCTCACCTTGGATTTCAGGCTGAGGTTCTCCAAGTAGGAGAACATCTCTTCCGGCATCGTTATCGGCACGCGCAAGTAAGTGTCCTTTCCCAATGCCAACACCCCTTCTCATCGGAGCATCTCCGATACCGATAATTATACGTCCGCGCGCTTAACCGGCCAAGCTCACCGCGGCCTTCAAGCTCCAGCGACCATCCGAGGGGCAGCAAGTGCCGTCGCCCGCTAAAGCCTGGATTCCTCGATGGGGAAGATGATCTTGATCTCGGCTCGATTGACGGCGGCGTAGTCCACCGCGTAAAGAATTTTCCCGGAGTTGTGCTCGAGAATCTTTACATCGGTAAACGCAAGAAAATCTTTCGCTTTGACGTTCAAAGCGTCCGTAAGCCTGCTCCCCGGCAGGATATGAACGTCTCCTTCAAGCCAGAATTCTCCGGTGTAGACGGCCACCCTGAGCTTATTCTTCTCCGTTATGGCCACGGTCGTACCTCCAAAAGCCGGCTAAACCAAAGTTTCGACAGATAATCGAAAATACTTTAGTTTCTTGAGCCGTTGCGAATCTCGGCGGTTCGCCGGTCCGGCAAGCGCAGCTGACCCCGGGCGTTTTTATCGGGGCCCTAATCTCTTGAACGGGATGGCCGGTGAAGCGAGGGTCGCTCAAGTCGACGCGGGAGCCCTATCCCGGGCGGCGGCCCGATAAAAGCGGGTCAAAGCCATCGCTCGGATCGTCTCCGACCGCTATCGGCTCGCGCATAAGCCTGGATGATCGAGCGCAGGTGCTTCGCCGGGCTTTCTTTGGATAGATTGAAGCAAAAGACCGGCTTCAAGAAATTCGCCGGCGTCTTCGATGCCGCATTCGACTCATCGAGCTCGAATAAGCCTCGCGTGGTCGGGATGGGCGGATTTGAACCGCCGACCTCCACGTCCCGAACGTGGCGCGCTGACCAAGCTGCGCTACATCCCGATCTTTCGAGCGCCGCACGTCGGCGCCTCTAAATTCGACGATTCGGCCAAACAAACCGGCCGAGCACCGTCGAATCGGTTTTGAAGGAGACACGAAAAATTCTAGCACAATTTCGTTTCGCGATGAACCGCGAAGCGAAAAACGCCCGCTTCGAAAGCCCAGGTCGATCGCTCGGGCGAAGGGCATCGCCATCGTGATGGTTCGCGGAGCCCTCGCTTCGGCCTCGCTATTGCTCGGGAGGAAAGGACACGATGGAATCACAAAAACTCGAATTAAAAGACGCGGTTTTCTTTTCCTACCCCGGTTTTTCCTCCGGCAAGAAGGAAGGAGCGCGCTTCTTCCGGCGATGGAAACACGCCCATCATGCGATCTATCTTGAGAAGCTTGATGGCCCTGAAAACGGGCTGGCCGGACGCCGCCACCAGCGCGATTCCCCCGCCGGCCCCCAATATTTTCTTATTCGCCGCGGCGAGGACCCAATACGCGCTGCTGTCCATATATTCCAAGTTCCTCAAATCGACGATCAGCTTCGACGGCTCCGCGGAAGAGGGGATGAGCGACTGGATGACCCCTTTGAGGATGGGGGCGGTAGACATGTCGCATTCGCCGCTAACCGCGATGACGTGCACCCCGTCAAAATCTCGCACTTTGACCGCCAGCGCGCGCTTTTCGCCCAAAAAACACCTCGCATCCGGGAAGCCTACGATTCACATAATCACGAGCGTTATAACAATATCACAAACCGGCGCTCAGCGAAAGCATTTTATCGATCGGATTTCTTGATTCTTCGAAGGAGCAACTCGGTCGCGACCGGCGCCGCGACTTTGAGGACGAGCGCCGAGGCGAGGGTTTGCGCGCCCGCAGCGCGCTGACCGCCGGGCCTTTTGAGTTTAAGGGCGCCGAGCCCGATGAGAAAGCCCAGACCGAAGCCCGCGATGGTGAGCGCCGTCTTATACCGCGTGAGCAGGTAGCGCGCGTCCAGCGCTCGCCGAAGCCGCCGTTCAATTTCTGCCGAGCTACGATCTATCCTCTGCCGGGTCTCCATGATGGCGCCTTCGAGCGAGTTCATTACGGCGACCGCTCTTTTGCCCGCTTTAGCCATTCCCAGTTCTCCCTTATCGTCCTCGTCGTTCTGGGCAGGGCCTCTACCCGCGAGAGCGCGATTAAAGACAGGAGGATCAGGATGAGACCAAGCCCCGCGAGCCCACCTCCTATGATGAGGGAGGAAGCCCATACCGGGAGAACGGTGCCGATGCCGAAGATGGCGCTGAAGAAAAGGAAGAACACGCCGTACAGACAGATCAGAGTGCCCGCGCACAGCGCGACGAACCTCGCGGTGACGGCCTTAGTCGCCTCCGCCAGCTCTTTTTTGGCCAACTCCGCTTCCTGTCTCGCGAGGAGGACGACGTCGGACATCAAGTCTCGTACGAGGTCGATCAACCGCACCTGTCGATCGCTTTTTTCCTGAACGGCGGACACGCGTTATTTCACCGCTTTCCTGACGATCGTTCCGGCCAGCAAGCCCGCTCCCAAGCCGATCGCGATGGGCATGAGCATGCGTCCCAGCTCCGCTCGTTCCTCCGTCAAAATCAAGTCGGGCAGATTCGATCGCCCGAGAAATCCGGCGGCTCGCCTGAGTCCGCTCGAAACGAAAAAGAGGCCCTTGATTTCCAGATCTCGAAGGCGATCGACCTTCTCCAGACCTCGGCGATCCAGCTCGTCGGCAAGGTTCTGGAGGTTCCTTGCCAGCGTTTCCTTCTTGATCTCAAGCCGCACGGGGCTTCGTTCGCCTAAAGCATCGCCAGGTCGCATCGCAAAACCACCCCTCTCAGGCCAACGAGGTATTTATTTCCCCATTTCAGCTCGCGTAAACTAACGCTCGAGCTCCATGCGGGCGCGGATCACTTTCCTGACGTCGTCTCTGGTGAGCAAACCGGCCAAATGGTCGTTCTCGACCACGAGCAGCCGACCGCCCGATCGATTCTCGAGCTTCGGCAGCACTTGATAGATCGTATCGCCGGGCTTAGCCGTGATTTCTTCCGATATCGGAATCATCGCTTGGCTGACGGTCAGATTTTCCCAGCGATCGCGCGGTATTCTCCTCACTTTGCGAACCGTAACTAGGCCGACGGGCCTATTCGCCTCATCGACGACCGGAAGAGCGCTCCAGCTGTAGCGCATGAAGTAGTCGCTGACCAGCTCCGTTAAGGGAAGCTCCTCGCTGACGGTCGCCGGATTGCTCTCCATGGCCTCGCTGACGGTAACTTTTTCGAGCGCCTGCCTCAGGATCATCTGCTCGTAGCTCGACGACGCGGCCTGCAGCAAAAACCAGCCCAAGAAAACCAACCAAAGCCCGGTGAACGCACCGGAGAAAACGGCCAAAAAGCCTATGAGGATCATCGAGTAAGCCACGACCCTGCCCCCCGTGGTCGCGATTCTGGTTGCGCGCCGATAATCCCCCGTGTAGTACCAGATCGCCGAGCGGAGCACCCTTCCACCGTCCAAGGGAAATCCCGGTAAGAGGTTAAAGACCCCCAAGAAAGCGTTTATGAATGCGAGGTAGAAGGCTACGCCGACCACGGGCTGCGCCCTCGCGAGCGCGCCGAGATACGTGGCCAACGCGAAAATTCCCGCCAGGAAAAAGCTCGAAAGGGGACCTGCGATGGACATCCAAAACTCGATTGCCGGAGTGCGCGGTTCCTCGGCCAATTCGGATACGCCGCCGAAGATCCAAAGGTTTATGGCCTCTATCGGCAAACCGTAGTGGCGAGCCACGATGGAATGCAAAAGCTCGTGAAAGACCACCGAGCCGAAAAAAAGCAAAGAAGTAACGATCCCCATGATTATTTGCGTCACGCGGGAAAGCTGGGGATAGGTTACGGGAAAGTAGAAGAAGGCGAGGGCCCAAGTCAACAGGATGAAAATCACCAGCCAGCTGTAATTGATGGTTATGGGGATGCCGAACAGCGTGCCGATCCTGATGTTTCCGCGCATTTTCATCTCCCCGGGTCGCTCAGCACTTTTACCCTCGCGCCGCGTGACCGAAACCGCGCCGGCCGGAACTTCCGAACCCTTGACAGTTGGACCGAACCGAGGTTACTCTGATTGAGCTGGCGGGTCGAGGAAGCGGTTGCGCCTCGGAAGATAAGGCGCGGTCAGGAGACTCGACGGTTTAAAAGAGTTATAATTATGCGCGTGCGAGACTCGAACGAAGGAGGATCAGAATGGCCAAGCCGGTTATCGATCACGACGAATGCATAGGGGATGGCCTCTGCGAGCAAATTTGTCCAGAGGTATTCGAGCTGAGGGAGGATGGTCTGGCTTACGTAATCAATGAAAATCCGGGCGAGGATCTGAAGAGCCGGATCGACGAGGCCATCGAGGAGTGTCCTACCGGCGCGATAAGCTGGGAGGGTTAACGAGGAGAACCAAAAGGCGCCGGTTCGAACCGGCGCCTTTTTTATTCAAATCTGCACCCCCGCCGCCTGGGCCTTCAGCTTGAAATCGTGAGCGTTCGCGCAGTTCACAAAGGCGTGCTCGGCCGCTATTTTTCCCTCCGCCAAAAGCATCAGCAGCGATTGGTCGAAGCTGTGCATGCCGTAATATTCCCCTTGCTCGATGGCCTCAAGGATGCGCGGCGTATAACTTTCGTTCAATATGTACTCCTTTATGGTGGCGGTCGAGATCATGACTTCCGTCGCGACGATCCTGCCCCCTCCGACTTTCGGCAGCAGCCGCTGCGAAACGATTCCTTTCAGCGTGGAGGCGAGCATCAGGCGGATTTGCTTTTGCTGGTGGGGAGGGAAGAAATCGATGATTCTGTTGATCGTTTCGGTCGCATCGACGGTATGCAGGGTCGAAAGGACCAGGTTTCCTATTTCCGCCGCCGAAAGCGCGGCGCCCACGGTTTCGGCGTCTCTCATCTCTCCTATCAGGATGACGTTTGGGTCTTGCCTGACTACCGCTTTGAGGGCCGCGGCGTAGGACTCGGTATCGCAGCCTATCTCCCTCTGATCGATAAGCGAAAGCTTATCGGAGTGAACGATCTCGATGGGGTCCTCTATCGTCACGATGTGCGCCCTTCTCGTCGAATTTATGTGGTTTATTATCGCCGCGAGGGTGGTCGTCTTCCCCGAGCCGGCCGTGCCGGTGACCAGAACCAGCCCCCTCGGCTCATCGGCCAGCTTCTTCACGACCGGCGGAAGGCCAAGCTCTTCGATGGTTAGGTCGCTGGGTCCGAGCTTTCTCATCGCGATAGCGGTGCTTCCGCGCTGCTTGAAGACGTTTACCCTGAACCGTCCAAAACCCCGGATTTCGTAGGCGAAATCCACCTCTCGGCCGGCTTTGTGGGCGGACGATTGCCGTTCATCGAGCATAGAAGCGGCCAACCTCTCCGCATCTTCCTCGCTAACGCGGGGCAGCTCGAGCGGGCGCAGCTCTCCGTCTATCCTTATGAAGGGGGGGCTTCCGACTTTTATATGAAGATCTGAACCGCCCCTTTCGCCCATGATCTTCAGTAAATCGAGCATTTCCACGAGATATCACCTCCGGACAGAAAGCGCGCTTCTATATCGCATCACACCAGAGGTATCGGCACTTCGGTCTGAAAACTTTCGATCAATCCCCCATTACCGTCACTACGGCTCGGCGATTTCTGGGACCGTCAAGCTCCACGAAGAAAACGCTTTGCCAAGTTCCGAGGGACAACCTTCCGGCGATCACGGGCAATGCGATCGAGGGGCCGAGGAAAGCTGCGGTTATATGCGATGGAGCGTTATCGTCGATTCTGTTGTGTTCGTAGGGGGCCTGCCAGTCGATTATATTTTGAAGTTCCCGGGTTATGTCCGATAGAAGGCCCGGCTCATTTTCGTTGACGAGCACGGCGGCGGTCGTGTGAGGAACGCTCACCAGCGCGATTCCGTTCTTCACCCCGGATTTCTTCACGATGGCCGATGCGTCGCCCGTTATATCGACGATCTCGACTCGCGATTTCGTCGACACGCCGATCGGTTCGCTGAAAGCCAACGGTTCCTCCACCGGATCGTGCGCACTTAAAGCCTGACCGCTCCGACGTAGTCGCCCATGCGGGAACCCAGGCTATCTATGCGAACTGTCGCCCCGGTACGCGGTGCGTGCACGAACTGTCCATTCCCTATGTATATGCCCACGTGGTTCAAGTTGTTGAAGAAGACCAAGTCACCGGGTTGTAAATCGGAAACGCTAACTGGCACTCCCATTTCGTATTGCGAAGCGGCGTAATGGGGGAGGTAGATCCCCACTTGAGCGAACACGTACATAGTGAAGCCCGAGCAGTCAAAGCCGGATGGGTCGGCTCCCCCGTAAACGTAGGGAACGCCTATGTATTGAAGGGCAATGCTCACGATGTCGCTCCTGCCGCCACCTCGAGAGGAAGTCGGCTTTTGCAGTTCGGTCCTCTTCGACAGAGCGGCTCTTTCCGCCTCCAATCGGCGCTTGGCAGCTTCGGCCTCGCGCGCCGAGCGCTCTGCCTCTTGGCGCTGTATTTCGTCGATTTCGCTCTGGACCTCGGACAACTTTTCGTTCAGCTCGGCCAGCCTCGCCTCGATCTCCGATTTGCGCTTAGAAATCTCTTCGAGGGTGGATGCCTCCCTTCGCTCCTGGCGCTGGAGCTCCGCTCTGCGGAGCTCCACCTCCTTCTTCGCGGCGAGCACGTCTTTTACGAGCAAAGCGTCCATCCGTCCGATTCGTTTCAGCATGTCGAGGCGGCGCATCAGATCGTCGAAGGTTTTCGAGCCGAAGATGACCTCTACGGGGGCGACCGAGCCGTTGCGATATATTCCCGCGAGCCGCCGATTTAGCTTCGCTCTCCCTTTGGCGAGCCTGATCTCGGCGTCCCTCAGGCGCTTCGAATTCTCCGCGATATCTCCCCTTATTCTGTCCAGGTTCGCGTTCGCCCGGTTATATTCCTCTATAACCGGCTCGATCTCCATGTTCGCGCGCTCTATTTCGGACTTGAGGCTTTCCGCTTCGCGCTGTTTCTGGCTAAGTTCCGGAGGGGTCGCCAAGGAGGCCGCGGGGGAAACGGCGATCAAAAAAAACGCGGTTACAAGGACCAACCGCCCGAAACGATAGAACTTCGATGTCTCCGAATTCTCAAACATCGCTTTGAGGGTATTCTAGCACATTTGCAGCGGATGGCAAATCACCGAGCGCTTTCGAGGTAAGACTTGATGGCGTCGAAAACGGCAACGGCGATTTTTTGCCGAAAAATCTCGCCGCCTTGGGAATCCATCGGGCTCAGCTCCACGGGGGGTTTGACGATGACCGAGGGCATGCGCTTTCCGAACCTGCCGGGATGGACGCCGCCGTCCTCAAAACCCAGCGACGCCGAAAGTTCCCTCTGCATGCTCAACGCCAGCTTTCTGGATCGCTCCGCGACATCGCCGTCCGATTCGTAATCCGTCGACGCCCTCCCGACGCCCTCCCGCCTCTCGAAGCCCACGGAAAGCTCGGCATCCGCCGCCTTTTCGGGCGAGTACGATACTTTTGCCCCGAGAATTTCCAGAAGGTTGCCCACCCTTTCCGCCAGCTCGGCGCAGATGCCCTCTCCGACCTCGATGGCGACCGATCGGCCGGATATGGCTGATATCGCCGACGTCCGCCGGGGATCGGGAAAAACCGCGCTCGATCCCCCTTCGATGATGCTGCGGAGAGAATCGAACGCGGCGAGAGTCGAATCGCCGACTATGCCGTCCGGCATCAGCCCCGCGCTTCTTTGAAATTCCCTGACCGCTCGCTCCGTTGTCGGACCGAACACGCCATCGATAGAACCGGTGTTAAAGCCGAGCTTGTTCAGGATGAGCTGCAGCCGCTCGACGTCTGCGCCGCGAAAGAAAGGCGACCTCAAGTACAAAAGGCGGTCGCCGAGCGAATATCCGGCCTCGACGATACAGCGCCAAGTTTCGTCCGTAACCACACCGGTGACGGGCAGCCCATTTTTCTCCTGGAACAGCTTGACCGCCTTTTCGGTTTCGCTTCCAAAGGCGCCATCGGCTCCTGCGGCACCGATATCGTAACCGAGCAGCGCCAAGCGGCGCTGGACGTCGGCCACTTCTTCACCGCGATCTCCGATTTCGATTGTTCTCATTTCGAGCCTCCGCCGAGGGGCATTTAAAGCGCCGGATATCCCTAAAATATTAGCGCAAGGAAGTCGCGCTCTACAAGCTCAGATAGAGCGCTCCCACTATCTGGTACGCTACCAACAAGACGAAAAGGGCGTTCGCTATGTTGATCGCGGTTCTTACGGTCCTCGAATCTTCTAGCGCCCGCTTGGCGACGGCTATGAAAAGCCCGACCATGGCCAATTTGAAGAGAAGCGCCCATGCGAAGTCGATGGCGAGCAGCTGTCTCATTATGGGATTCAGCTCGAAAGCGCCCCTATCGACGAGGTACTTGGTCAGCGCGATATCGACGAGATTCAGCGCAAACAGCAACCGCAGCGAGCCGTTCAAAGCCTCCCCCCGCGCGTTAAAAGGCAGCGCACATCGATAGCGTATATACCGATAGGGGTGACCGCTTAAACGGGCGTTGTAAGGGACTTATAGGTGGTTGATGTGGTCGGCTGAGGCAGCTTTTCGCTCTCGAGATCCGCCAGGGGTTACTCGATGAGATCGGTCTTTCCCCCGCTCGCTCCTTCGATTAGCTCGATCGCGAGTCGCACGTCGGCGTTCGGCTCGTATGAATAGATCGGGGTGGCATCTTCATCTTGGGGCAACCGCCGCAGAACTCCCAACTCGACGAGGATCTCGACTTCCTCTTTCACCCGCTTCGGTTGCCTGCCCACCAGCTTTGCGAGACCGCTCGCGGTGTGGATACTGAACGGATTCGCGCGGAAAAAGTGAACCAAGTCCCAGCGGGTTTTGGAGGCTAGCAGCGATTCCGCGATCGGCTTCAGTTTGGAATCCATCTTTTCCAGCGCGCGAGAGGCGACATCCATTCCGCTCATTCCTTGGCCGATAAAGATGCGAACAGGCGGTACTGCCGAACGAGGCCGACGACGATGAATACGAGGAAGAGCAGTTCGGAAAGCGGCTGTACTTCCGCAAAAAAGCGAACGAGCTTATCCGGATCCGCAAATGGAACGTATTTTTCGACGAGGGGATATACTCCTTTGTTGCTCATGAAGACGGAGAGGGTCCTCAGTCCGGAGGCCGCAACGTAAATGCCGAATCCGGGAAGCACCCATCTCCAGCTGGCCGCCAGCTCGCCCTCCACCATCATCCATATCTTTCTCGCCAAAAGGCCCGTCGCCAAGCCGGCGATCGCGACTGCGATCGAGAGGGCGAAGGTGACGACTTCCAGGAAGACCAGGTTTATGGAGACGTCGGCTATCTTGATGGTGATTTCCACCTAGTCTTCCTCCTCTCCGATGAGGTTCTTGAGAAGGTGGAATTGGAACCAGAGCCCGATGAAAGAGAGCACCAGAAAAGCGAGGTGGCCGGCTTCGATCAGAAGCGTTATTAAAAGGCCCCTCGACATGCCGAAGATGCGCAGGCCCCCCTCGACGGCTCCGAACATCTCCGCCAGGGCCAGAATCGGGAAAGCCATGAGAAGGTACCTCCAGCTCGTGGCGAGGCGGCCGGAAACCCGCCGAAATATGCCGACCGATAGGATCGCCGCGATCAGCGCGAGAAGAAAGTTGATCGCCTCGATGCCGGAGGCCAAATTCATCGATCGTTACCTTCTTTTCTTGATGAGTCCCTCGTTGAGAAGCGTCTCGGCGGTCACGGCGCGGGAGGGGAATCCCGTCAAGATGCCCTGCCTGCCCGCGAACTTCGTCTCTATTTCGATGCCGCGTTCGGTTATCCGGTATCGGCGAATGTCCTTTGCGTGGGCGCTGCCGCGGACTTTCAGCACGGTCAGCGCCGTTTCCAGTTCGGATTCGATCTCAACGAATCTCAAAAGAAGGATGTTGTCGACCAGGAATCCGAGTCCGTTGTTCAAAGAGGTGCGATCGCCGAAAAGCCAGGGCACTTCCATGGTGAGCATGCTCGTGAGGCCCAGTCGCTTGAAGCCGTTGACGAGGCCGTTGAATATGGCCCTGAGCTCCAGCTTATCGTTCGAGATCTGCTCCAAAAGGGTAACCGAGTCGACGACGATGCGCCTAGCGTCAAGCTCTGCGACCAGTCGATCGAAAAGACCCCCCTCCCTCTCGAGCTCGCGCTTGAGAACGGCCGGGCTGGTGAACACCACCTTGAGACGGCCCGCTTCCTCTTCTCGCTTCAGATCCCAGCCGAAATTCGAAGCATCCCGGTAAATGGTCTCGGGAAACTCCTCGAAGGTGACAAAAATTCCCGGCTGGCCGTACTGCGTGGCCCCGCTGTAAAGAAAATGAAGGCCGAACGTGGTTTTGCCGGCCCCCGGCGGACCGCCGATAACGGTCGAGCTCCTCTCGTAAATGCCCCCCGATAGCAGCTCGTCGAGCCCGGGGACGCCGCTCGGAATCTTTCTCACGTCATCTCCTCCAATCGAATAACGCGAGCTTTCTCATAACCGCACCGCATTCGGTCACATTATTGTAACATCGCCGGGCCGAGATATTAACACCCGAAGCTCCACTCCGACGAAGCCGGCGCGGCTTTGGAAGGCGAACCGCGGTCAATTCGGCGAAATTTTTAACGATTCAGGCCTTCTAGTTCGCCGAATTGAGCAGAGGCCTTCGTCCGCATGCGGTTCTCATCGCGAGAGTCGCGCGCTAAGGGCAGCTCGTCCCTTTTTTCACTTATTAGATTGTATACAAAAGTATGTCCCGGTTGTAAAGCGCCGATTTGAGTACGAGGGGGTCCTCCGACGTTTTTCGGCCTTCTCGTCCTCATCGTCGGCGAGGCGCTTCGAGTTCAAATGAGCGAAAGAATTTCGGTTTAAAAACTTGACAATCTTTGACTTAGATTTTATATTATTGCCAAACTCAAGAAAGGAGTGATCGTTTAAATGGCAAAAGCGATCGGCATCGACCTCGGGACGACCAACTCTTGCATGGCCGTTTTTGAGGCCGGAGAGGCCAAAGTTTTGAACAACGCTGAGGGCGGCCGAGTTACGCCATCCATCGTCGGCTTTTCCAAGACCGGCGAGATTCTCGTCGGCGAGGTCGCGAAACGCCAGGCGATAACCAATCCGGACAGGACGATAGTTTCCGTTAAGCGGCACATGGGTTCGAAGTGGACGACCGGCGAGATAGACGGCAAGAAGTACACGCCGCAACAAATTTCGGCGTTCATTCTCCAGAAGCTCAAAAGGGATGCCGAGGCCTATCTCGGGGAGCCGGTAACGAAAGCCGTCATCACGGTTCCCGCCTATTTCGAGGATGCTCAGCGTCAGGCAACGAAGGACGCCGGTACGATAGCCGGGCTCGAGGTCCTGCGAATAATTAACGAGCCCACGGCGGCCGCCCTGGCATACGGCTTGGATAAAGAGAACGACCAAACCATCCTCGTCTTCGATCTCGGCGGGGGCACTTTCGACGTGTCGATTTTGGATATCGGCGACGGCGTGTTTGAGGTCAAAGCTACGGCTGGCGACAATCACCTCGGCGGCGACGACTGGGACCAGAAAATCATCGATTGGCTCGCCGAGGACTTCAAAGGAAAATACGGAATCGATTTGAGAAAAGACCGCATGGCGCTCCAGCGCCTCAAGGAGGCCGCCGAGAAGGCGAAGTGCGAGCTCTCGTCGACGCTTCAAACTTCGATAAATCTGCCGTTCATCACGGCCGACGCGGAAGGACCGAAGCACCTCGAAGCGACGCTCACGAGGAGCGAATTTCAGAAAATGACGGCGGACCTTCTCGATCGCTGCCGCGGTCCGGTGGAGCGAGCGATGAAGGATGCGGGGGTCACGGCCTCCGATATCGATCACGTGATCTTGGTCGGCGGATCGACGCGGATGCCGGCGGTCGTGGACCTCGTCAAAGAGTACACGGGAAAGGAACCCCATAAGGGAGTCAATCCCGACGAGGTAGTGGCCGTGGGGGCGGCGATCCAGGCGGGCGTCCTTGTGGGAGACGTCAAAGACATCCTGCTTTTGGACGTGACTCCCCTCTCGCTGGGTATAGAAACGCTCGGCGGCGTATTCACGAAGCTCATCGAGCGCAACACGACGATTCCGACGCGGAAGAGCGAGATATTCACGACGGCCGCCGATGGGCAGACGCAGGTCGAGATACACGTCCTCCAGGGCGAGCGCGAGATGGCGGCTTACAACAAGACGCTGGGCCGCTTTCACCTGGTGGACATTCCGCCGGCTCCGCGAGGCGTACCCCAGATCGAGGTGACTTTCGATATCGATGCCAACGGCATAGTCAACGTCTCGGCGAAGGACCTCGGAACGGGCAAGGAGCAGCGGATAACCGTCACAGGAGCGACGGGCCTGTCGAAAGAGGAAATCGACCGAATGATCAAAGAGTCGGAGGCCCACGCGGCCGAGGACAAGCGCAGGCGAGAGGAAGCCGAAGCGAGAAACTCTCTCGATTCCTTGGTTTACACCACGGAGAAGTCGCTGAGGGAGTACGGGGATAAGCTCAGCTCCGCCGATAAAGAGGCGATCGAAAAGGGCGTCTCCGAGGCGAAGGAGGCTTTAAAGGGCTCGGATATCGAGAAGATCAAATCGGCCCAAGCCGATCTCCTCTCCAGCTCGCAGAAGCTGGGTCAGGTGATATACGAGCACGCGCAAGCCCAGGCGAAGGCGCAGGCCTCCGGGGATGGGTCGTCCGCCGCCGACGGCGAAGTCGTCGATGCCGATTACGAAGTCGTCGAAGAAGATAAGTCGGATGAGTAGCCGCTCGTTCGACGACGAGCGGAATACGGGACGAGGAGGTGATTGGAATGGCCATCGTTCGTTGGGATCCTTGGCGCGAGCTCGCCTCGATGCAAGAGGAAATGGGCAGGCTCTTTGAGAGGACCTTCGGCGGATTGAGGACGCCGAAGGCGATCCGCTGGGCCCCGGCGATCGATATGTACGATCGCGATGGCGCGATCGTCGTTCGAGCGGAGCTGCCGGGCGTTAAGGCGGAGGATATAGATGTCTCGCTCTTGGACAACAGCCTGCGCATCAGGGGCGAGAAGAAAGCCAAGGAAGAGGTCAAGGAGGAAAACCTCTATCGGATGGAGCAGTTTTACGGCTCTTTCGAGCGCGTCATTCCTTTGCCGTCCGAAGTTAAAGCCGAAGAGGTTTCGGCCTCGTTCGAAAGCGGCGTGCTCGAAATCACCCTCCCGAAGGCGGTGGTTGAGAAGCCGAAAGAGGTCAAAGTCCAGATCAAGGGCGAATGACCCGAACCCCGTTCAATGACGAGGTGATACGGTTGACTAAAAAAGCCAACGATTCGATGAAAATCGACAAGAGATCGGGCGAGGACGAGAGGGACGAGAGCCTTGAGGCAAGGCTCTCGTCCCTGGAGGAGCAGCTGGCTGCGAAAGACGAGGAGATCGCCGCGCTTAGAGATAGTCTTTCGCGGGCCGAATCGGAAAGAGAAGAATACCTCGAGATGCTGAAGAGGGTTCAGGCGGAAAGCGAAAACTTCCGGAAAAGGATGGTTCGCGAGCAGACGCAGGTCGTCGAGTTCGCCACCCAGAACATGATCTGCGAACTGCTCCCGCTCGTGGACAATCTCGAGAGGGCCATCGAGGCGGCGGGCGGCGTCAAGGACATCGAGCAGCTCAAGGAGGGCGTTCACATGATATACGAGCAGCTCAAATCGATACTCGCTCAAACCGGCCTCGAGGCCATCGAACCGAAGGAAGAGCCCTTTGATCCGCAGCTTCACGAGGCCGTTCTCCAAGTGGAGTCGGACGAGCACGAAGAAAACACGGTGATAGATGTGGTTCAGAAGGGATATTGCCTGAAGGGTCGGGTGATCCGGCCCGCGATGGTTAAGGTAACCCGAAAGTCCGGGCGATCGTGAGCTTTTGAGGTCGCCGCGAAGGGCGGCGGTGGTGATGAAATATGAGGACTGCCCGCAAAGATTATTACGAGATACTGGGAGTTGGAAGAAACGCTACGGCGAAGGAGATAAAAAACGCTTACCGGAGGCTGGCCCGCAAGTATCATCCGGACGCGAATCCCGGTGATCCGTCGGCCGAAGAGCGCTTTAAGGAAATCAACGAGGCGTACGAGGTCCTGAGCGACGAGGAGAAAAGGGCGGCTTATGATCGGGCGGGCAGGTTCTTCGCGGGCGGCGTCGGAGAGACCTGGCGACCTGGCGACTTCGAGAGCTTCGGATTCGGGATCGAGGACCTGCTCGGAAACCTGGGCGGATTCGCCGGTTTTCGGGACTTCGGTGCGGCGCGCGGATCTTCCAGAAAGGGACGGGATCTCCTGTACAATGCCCGCTTGACATTCGAAGAGGCGCTTAGGGGAAAGGAGATCGCCTTGAGGATAGAGCGCGACGCCGCTTGTGGAAGCTGCGGGGGAAGCGGAGCCGAGCCGGGAACCGCGATCGAAGAGTGCCCGACCTGCGGCGGCACGGGAACCATATCCGAGAATCAGGGCCTTTTCTCCATTACGAGGACGTGTCCTTCCTGCCTGGGCAAGGGCAGGATGGCAGCCAAACCGTGCGGGGTGTGCGGCGGATCTGGACGCGCTTTGAGGCTCACCGAAGAGAGGTTTAAGATCCCGGCTGGAGTTCACGACGGCACCAAGCTCAAATTCAAAGGCAGGGGTCAACCCGGGAGAAATGGGGGAAAGCCCGGAGATCTGTACGTGATCGTCAGCGTGGAGCCCCATCCTTACTTCAAGCGGAAAGGTTCCGACATTTTGATCGACGTTCCGATAACGTTTCCGGAGGCCGCGCTCGGCGCGTCCGTCGAAATACCGACCGCAGACGGCGCGGTGGCCCTTAAAATTCCCCCGGGAACCCAGAGCGGGAGGGTTTTCAGGCTAAAGGGCAAGGGAGCGCCCAAGCTCAAGGGCGGAGGTCGTGGAGATATGCTGGCGACCGTGCACATCGCGGTGCCCGAAAAGCTGTCCGGCGAAGAAAGAGAACTCATAGCTAGATTGGCAAGCTTATCGGTCGAAAATCCGCGCCGCAAGGCGTTTAGATAGAACGGGCGCGCCGTCCGAGAAAGCGCGTGAGGAAGATGACGATGAAAGACGAGCCGGTTTACATGATAGGGGTTGCCGCCAAGCTGGCCGGCATGCACCCGCAAACGCTGAGGATCTACGAAAGAAAAAAGCTTATCTGCCCGAAGCGCACAGCGGGTTCGACTCGGCTTTATTCGCAGCGCGATATAGATCGCCTCAAGGCGATCCAGCGCTTGACGCGGGAAATAGGGTTGAATCTCGCCGGCGTCGAGAAGTTTCTGGAGCTTTCGGACGAACTGGAGAAGATGAGGACTCTCGCGGAGAGGCTCGAAGCGGAACTCGAAAGGGCGAAGGCCGAAATCGAAACGCTGCTCGAGCGAACGCGCCAGAGGTGCGATTTGGTTCCGCTGCCGAGGGCGGAGATCGCCATAAGGAGAATGGCGAGCGGCGCCTTTGAGCCGGAAGCTCCTTCGACATAAAAGCGGATAGAAATGCGGTGATGATGCGTGAGAATAGATAAATTCACCATTAAATCGCAGGAAGCTCTGGGAGAGTCGCAGAGCATGGCGGGGGAGCTCGGCCACGCCGAGGTCACCCCGGAGCATCTCCTGCTCGCCCTGCTCAAGCAAGCTGATGGAGTGGTGAGGCCGGTTCTGAGCAAGCTCGGCGCCGATCCGTCGATCGCGGAGCGGCGCCTAGAAGACGTCCTCGACAAAAGGCCCAAGGTTTTCGGCGCTTCGCCATATATTTCTCCATCGCTTAAGGCCGCGCTGGACGTCTCGATGCGGGAGGCCGAAAAGCTGAGGGACGAATATGTCTCGACCGAGCACCTGCTTCTCGGGATATTGGCCTCGAGGGGCGAGGCATCTTCGCTGCTCGAATCCTTGGGGGTGAGCGCGGAAGGCGTGTACAGGGCGCTGGCCGATCTGCGCGGCTCTCAGCGAGTGACCGATCAGAATCCGGAAGACAAGCATCAAGCGCTCGAAAAGTACGGGCGGGATCTCACCGCGCTCGCCAGGGCCGGCAAGCTTGACCCCGTCGTCGGCAGGGACGACGAGATTCGGCGCGTGATCCAAGTCCTTTCGCGCCGCACCAAAAACAACCCGGTTCTGATCGGCGATCCCGGGGTGGGGAAGACCGCGATAGCCGAGGGATTGGCTCAGAGGATAATAGCCGGCGACGTTCCGGAAGGTTTAAAAGACAAGCGCGTCATCGCGCTGGATCTTGGAGCCCTGATAGCGGGGGCCAAGTACCGCGGCGAATTCGAAGACCGGCTTAAGGCCGTGCTGAAGGAGGTCACGTCTTCCGATGGTCGCGTGGTCCTTTTCATCGACGAGCTTCATACGCTGGTCGGCGCGGGGGCGGCAGAAGGGGCTGTAGATGCCGCGAACCTGCTAAAGCCCGCCTTGGCAAGGGGAGAGTTGCGAGCCATCGGCGCGACGACCGTAGACGAGTATCGCAAGCACATCGAAAAGGATGCTGCCCTGGAGCGCCGCTTCCAGCCTGTCCTCGTCGAGGAGCCAACCGTGGAGGACACGATTGCCATCTTGCGCGGGATAAAGGAGCGCTATGAAATACACCACGGCGTAAAGATAACCGACTCCGCCCTCATAGCCGCTGCCGTCCTTTCCGATCGCTACATTTCGGACAGGTTCTTGCCCGATAAGGCGATAGACCTGGTCGACGAGGCGGCATCGAGGCTTCGCATAGAAATCGACTCCCTCCCGACAGAGCTCGACGAGGTAGAACGCAAGGTGAAACAGCTCGAGATCGAAAGGCAGGCTCTGAGGAAGGATTCCTCCAAGGCCGCGAAGGAGAGGCTCGAATCGCTCGAAAGGGAGCTCGGCGAGCTGAAAGAGAAGAGCGAGGCCATGAGGGCGCACTGGCAGAACGAGAAAGAATCCATCCAGAAAATCGGCGCCCTGAAAGAGCGCATAGAAGCCGCGAAAGTAGAAGCGGCGGCCGCTGAAAGGACCGGGGATCTCGAGAAGGCCGCGAAGTTGACCTACGGAGATATACCGCAACTGGAGCGACAGCTTTCCGAAGAGAGCGCCCGCTTGGCCGAGCTGCAAAAGGATCTCAGGATGCTGAAAGAAGAGGTGGACGAGGAGGACATCGCGACGGTTGTCGCGAAATGGACGGGGATCCCCGTTTCCAGGCTCATGGAGGGCGAAATCGAAAAGCTCATCGATATGGAAAATCGGCTGAAAAAGAGGGTCGTCGGACAGGACGAGGCGATCTCGGCGGTTTCGAGCACGATAAGGCGGGCGCGCGCCGGCCTATCGGATCCCAACCGCCCGCTGGGAAGCTTCATTTTTCTCGGACCCACCGGCGTCGGGAAAACCGAGCTCGCGCGAGCGCTAGCCGAGTTTCTTTTCGACGACGAGCGGGCGATGGTAAGGATCGACATGAGCGAGTACATGGAAAAGCACTCCGTTTCCAGGCTCATAGGAGCGCCCCCCGGATACGTCGGCCATGAAGAGGGCGGTCAGCTCACGGAGGCGATAAGGCGCAAGCCTTATTCGGTCGTGCTTTTGGACGAAATCGAGAAGGCGCACCCAGATGTGTTCAACGTTCTCCTGCAGGTGCTGGACGATGGCCGCCTGACCGACGGAAAAGGACGGACGGTCGACTTCAAGAACGCGATATTGATAATGACGTCGAACATCGGCAATCAGGTGATGCAGGAGCTGGGAGATGCAGCCGAGCTCAAGGAGCGCGTCGAAGCGGCCTTAAAGGCGCATTTTCCGCCGGAATTCTTAAATCGGATCGACGAGATCGTCTTGTTCAGGCGCCTGGGTCTGTCGGAGATCGAAACGATCGTGGAGATCCAGCTGGAGCGGCTGAAAGCGAGGCTCGCGGATCGGGGGATCTCCGTGGAGCTCACGCCCGCGGCGAAGGAGTTCTTGGCCCTGGAGGGATTCGATGCGGTTTACGGAGCTCGGCCCCTCAAGCGGGCGATACAGAGAATGGTTCAGGATCAGCTGGCGGTCAAGCTCCTTGCAGGAGAGCTCGCAGCGGGATCGAAGGTCCTCGTCGACAGAGAGGACGATCATCTCACCTTCGCGATTTCTTCTTCGATGGCGAGCGAGGTCAAGTGAGCAATTGGGCCGGCCTCGCCCGCCCTTTCGCTTCCGTCGGGGCGCGTTACCGAATGCGGCATTCGGGTAACATTGAGCCGGGCGCTCGTATCCGTGCGAAATAATCGCGGCGGCCTTAGGGCTTGACAAAGGAGCGCCGGCTCATTACTTTGCCCGTAAAGGACGGGAGCGCTATGGAACTCACGGTTGGCGTGCCGCAAGCTCTGCTTTACTACAAATACTATCCGCTGTGGAGGGCCTTTCTCGAAGCCCTTGGGCTCGAAGTGGTGACGTCGCCGCCGACCAACAGGCGCATCCTGAATGCGGGCGTTGAGGCTGCCGAAAACGAAATCTGCTTGCCCGTAAAGGTTTTTTACGGGCACGCGCTCAGCCTTAAAGATGCCGTCGATTTTCTGTTCATCCCGCGAGTGGTGAGCGTCGAAGAAGACGCCTACACGTGCCCCAAGTTTCTCGGCCTGCCCGACATGATACGCGCTCTTGGCGATCTGCCCGAAGTTCTCGACCCCGTCTTCAATTACAGGCTGGGGGGGAGGAAGGTCTCTCGGGATATTTACGCGTTCGCTCGGCGCTTCGTCAAAGATCCCCGAAAGGTCTGGCGGGCCTGGGCTTCCGGGGTGGAAGCCCAGCGTTCCTACCTCGCAAAAATCGAGTCCGGCTGGACATCGTCGGAAGCGATAGCCGACAGCGCTCCCCCGGATCAAGGCGACGCCTTGACGGTGGGGGTGGTTGGACACCCGTATAACGTGAACGACGAGTACATCAGCATGAACTTGATCGGTCGCCTGCGGAAACTCGGCGTCAAAGTCGTGACTTCGGAGATGCTGCCCGCGCGCGTGATCGAAGCGGAGGTCGCAAAGCTTCCCAAGAAGCTCTTCTGGACCTACGAGAAAGAAATCGTGGGCAGCGCCTTCCACTGGATGCGCTCGCGAAGCGTCGACGGAGTGATTTACCTGCTCTCTTTCGCTTGCGGACCCGATTCCTTGATTCAGGTCCTGCTCGAGCAAGAGGCGAAGAAAGAGGGCGCTCCGGCGCTGATGCCCCTCGTGATCGACGAGCATTCAGGCGAAGCGGGGCTCGTGACGCGCGTCGAAGCCTTCGTCGATATGCTCAAGTGGAGGTCGAAATAAATGCCCGTGACCTGGCCTCATTTGGGAAATCTTGCGATCGTAGTCAAAGACCTCATGGAAGCCGCCGAACAGCCTTACGTGATTCCTCCGAAGAACACCGCTCGCACTTTGGAAATCGGGCTCCGTCATTCGCCGGAGTTCGCCTGCCTCCCGCTCAAGATCACGATAGGGAATTTCATAGAGGCCATGGAGGCGGGGGCGGACACGCTGATCATGGCCGGAGGGGTGGGACCCTGTCGCTTCGGCTATTACGCCCAGGTTCAACGCGCCATACTGAGGGACCTCGGTTACGATTTCGAAATGATCGTGCTGGAGCCGCCCGGTCTGAGCTGGAAGCTTTTTATCGATACGCTGAAGCGGATCGCTCCCAAGAGAAACCTCGTAGAGATAGCTTGGCTTATCAAGTTGGCTTTTCGCAAGGGTCGCGCCATCGACGCCGTCGAAAGGGAGACGCTGAAACTCAGGGCTTACGAGGTCGAAAGGGGCGCCACCACGAAGGCATATCGCCGAGCCTTGAAATTGCTGGACGAAGCTCCCCTGCAGAAGAGGGCAATCGACAGGGCCAGAGAAGAAGCGCTTTCCCTGATATACGGGGTCGAAAGAGATATGGAAAGACCTGTCCTCAAGGTGGGCATCGTTGGGGAATTCTACTTGCTCTTGGAGCCGTTCGCCAACTTCGACATAGAGGAGTATCTGGGGCATTCCGGCGTGTCGATCGAGCGCTCCGTCTACACGTCGGATTGGATCAGTCCGAACAGGGATAACATAATCGGGGGCATATCCGAAGAGGAAATTAACCGCGCCGCGAGCCCTTATCTCAACCATTTCGTCGGGGGCGAGGGGCGCGCGACCATAGGGCACACGGTCATTTACGCGCGCCACGGTTTTGACGGGGTGATCCAGCTTTTCCCCTTCACCTGCATGCCGGACACGATCGCGAAAAGCATATTGCCCAGAGTCAGCAAGGATTGGGACATCCCGGTGCTTTCCCTCGTGATCGACGAGCAAACGGGAAAAGCGGGCCTGATAACCAGGCTCGAGGCCTTTTTGGATTTGCTCTGGAGCAGGCGAGCGGTGCGGGAGAAGCGCCCGGTGACGGTTTAGGAGCGGTGATCGAGGTGGCCGAAAAAGTCGAGGCGTATATCGGAATAGATGTGGGGTCGGTTTCGACGAACCTCGTGGCGCTGAGGGAAAGCGGAGAAGTTCTGGGTTACGTTTACATCCGAACGAGGGGACAGCCGATAGCGGCTGTTCAGCGCGGACTCGTCGAACTGGAAGGCCAGCTCGCCGATTTCGACGTTGAAGTAAAAGGGGTGGGAACGACCGGCTCGGCCAGGTACTTGACGGGGGTCGTGGTGGGCGCAGACATCGTCAAAAACGAGATAACGGCCCACGCCGTGGCGGCCTCCTTCGCGGTTCCGGACGTGAGGACGGTCCTCGAGATCGGAGGACAGGACTCGAAAATAATCCTTTTAAAAGACGGCGTCGTGGTGGATTTCGCGATGAACACCGTCTGCGCGGCCGGCACCGGATCCTTTCTCGATCATCAGGCGGCGAGGCTCGGAATACCGATCGAGGAATTCGGCTCTTACGCTCTAAAGAGCCGCTCAGCATGTCAGATAGCGGGGAGATGCTCCGTTTTCGCCGAATCCGACATGGTGCACAAGCAGCAGATGGGCCACCGAGTGGAGGACATAATTTACGGGCTTTGTCAGGCCCTCGTCAGAAACTACCTTAACAATCTGGCGAAGGGCAAGGAGCTCCTGCCGCCCATCGTTTTTCAAGGGGGGGTGGCGGCGAACGCGGGAATGAAAAGGTCGTTCGAAGACGCGCTGAAAACGCGGATAATCGTTCCCGAGTACTATCACGTGATGGGCGCGATCGGGGCAGCACTTCTCGCCAGGGACTCGATGAACGGGAGGCCGACCAGGTTCAAGGGGTTCGCGGCTTCTTCTATCGATTACCGCACGTCGAGCTTCGGCTGCAAGGGCTGCGCCAACAACTGCGAGATCGTGAAGATCGAGGTGGACGGCAAGGTTTTGGCCCGCTGGGGCGGTCGCTGCGGGAAATGGGAGGTCCAAGACGTCGAAGAGGCCTCGGCCGTCGTTCGCTAGGGACGTTTGGCGTTTACCCTCGCGGGGGCAAAACCGCTCGCAGCCTAATCTGGAGCTTTCATCCCCAAACGCTGACGCTCACCGCCAGATTCAAGCCGCCTGAGGTGCCCACCTTGACACGGTCCGCTTTATCGTGGATAAAGCAAAATGAAGCTGAAGCGCGGCTTTTCAAATCGGGCAGGACGGTGCCGCGTTTCTCGGGAGCTGAAGTGTTCGAAATTCTGGAAAAGAGGGCGCTGCGCCCCGACGTTTATTTCGTCCGTATATCCGCGCCCGCGATCGCGCGCAAGGCTCAGCCGGGCCAGTTCGTGATCGTCCGGGTTCACGAAAGGGGAGAGCGCATCCCCCTGTCCCTGGCCGACATCGACGCGGCGGGGGGGACGCTCGCCCTCATTTTCATGGCCGTGGGCAAGACGACCAGGGACTTCGCGGCGCTTCGAGCCGGCGACGCTATTTGCGACGCGGTCGGACCCCTCGGTCGGGCGACCGAGATCGCGAAAGTCGGGACCGTCGTGCTCGTCGGCGGCGGTTTTGGAGCGGCTCCTCTGTATCCGATCGGAAAGGCATTCAAGGAAGCCGGAAACGAGGTCGTTTCGATACTCGGCGCGCGGTCGGCCGATCTTCTCGTCTACGAAGAAGAGCTGTCCAGCTTCTCAGATCGAGTGCTGATAACGACGGACGATGGCTCCAAGGGCATCAAGGGAGTGGTTACCGATGCTCTCGCCGAGGTGGTCGGCGGCGCCGATCTGGTCATGGCCGTGGGTCCGGCTATAATGATGAAGTTCGTCTCGCTCGCGACGAAGCCCCTCGGCGTCAAAACGATCGTTTCTCTCAATCCGATCATGGTCGACGGAACTGGGATGTGCGGGGCCTGCCGCGTATCGGTCGGGGGAGAGACCAAGTTCGGTTGCATCGACGGACCGGATTTTGACGGCCACCAGGTGGACTGGGACCTCTTGATGGCTCGCCAAAAAACCTACGCGGCCGAAGAGAAGCTGGCGCTCGAGAGGGCCTGCTCGTGCGGGGGTGAGCGCGTTGGCCGATAAGCTAACCCGAACGCCGATGCCGGAGCAGGATCCGAAAGCGAGGACGCGCAATTTCGACGAAGTAGCTTTGGGCTATACCGAGGAGCTCATGCTGAAAGAGGCATCCAGGTGCCTCCAGTGCAAGAATCCGACGTGCATCGACGGTTGCCCGGTTTCGGTTCCAATTAAAGATTTCATAGCGCTGTTGGTCGCCGGCGACTACGACGGCGCGGCGGCAAAGATCAAAGAGAAAAACGCCCTTCCGGCCGTCTGCGGCCGAGTCTGTCCGCAAGAGAACCAGTGCGAAAAGACATGCCTTCTGGCCAAGAAGGGCGCTCCGATAGCCATAGGCAGGCTGGAGCGCTTCGCCGCCGACCACGAACTGGCGAAGGGAGCGCCGGAACCGGAGAAGCCGCGGCCCACGGGCAAAAGGGTGGCGATAATCGGAAGCGGTCCGGCCGGACTTACGGCCGCGGCCGATCTCGCGAAATCCGGCCACTCTGTGACGATCTTCGAGGCTCTCCATAAACCGGGGGGCGTCTTGGTGTACGGCATTCCCGAATTTCGCCTTCCGAAGGCGATCGTGGAAGCCGAGGTCGAAAACATCAAGAAGCTCGGCGTCGAAATAAAGCTCGATGCGGTCGCCGGTCGCCTGTTCACCGTGGATGAGCTGTTCGGCGACGGGTTCGACGCCGTCTTTATCGGGACCGGAGCGGGCCTTCCCATATTCATGGGCATTCCTGGCGAAAATCTGAACGGCGTTTATTCCGCAAACGAGTATCTGACCAGGACGAATCTAATGAAGGCGTATTTGTTCCCAGATTACGACACGCCCATCAAAAGGGCGAAGCGCATTGCGGTCGTCGGCGGGGGCAACGTGGCTCTCGATGCCGCCAGAACGGCCCTGCGGCTTGGCGCGGAAAAAGTTTACCTCGTCTACCGGAGAAGCGAGGCGGAGATGCCTGCCAGGCGGGAGGAGTTCGAGCACGCCAAAGAAGAGGGCATAGACTTCAAGTTCCTGTCCAATCCCAAGAGGATTCTCGGCGAGGACGGATGGGTCAAGGGACTCGAATGCGTGCGAATGGAGCTCGGGGAACCGGACGAATCGGGCAGAAGAAGGCCGATTGAAGTCCCCGGAAGCGAATTCGTCATCGACGTGGACGCCGTCATCATCGCGATCGGAACGACCGCAAACCCGATCGTTCCGACCACCACCCCCGGGCTCAACACGAGCAAGCGCGGATATATCGAGACGGATGAAGAGACGGGCGCAACCTCCAGGCCGGGCGTTTTTGCGGGAGGCGACATCGTCACCGGCAGCGCCACGGTAATCCTCGCGATGGGCGCGGGGAGGAAGGCGGCCAGCGCGATCCACGATTATCTCACGGTGCGCCGGTAGCTCGGCGCGGTTGCTCGTTTATGAACCCCGATTTATCGCCTTCCGGTTCTTCTGTAGCGCCTCAATAGATAAACGGCGATGATGTAGCCAATCGTTATGAGCAACAGGACGATGCCCAGCAGGACCGTCGAGCGCGTCAAGATATTGAGAATTCCGCTTATCTGATTCGCGAAGAAGAATCCCAGCAGGGCGTACATCGAGGCCCAAATCGTGGCGCCCAGGTAATCGAAAAACGCGTATTTTTCCCACGACATGCTGCGGGACGCACCGGCCGTTATGGCGACCGCGAAACGCCCACCGGTGACGAACCTTCCGAACGTTACGGCGTAAGGACCCCGCCTGTGATAAAAAGAGTCTATTTTCTCGATGGTTCTCCTATCTACGGAGAACCAGTCTCTAAGTTTGGCGATCGCTTTTCTGCCGCCGAACCTTCCCACGAAAAAAATCACGCTATCTCCGGCCACCGCCCCAGCGGCTCCGACCATTATGACGAAGGGCAAGAACAGCTTGCCGCGCAGGGCGAAAGTCCCTCCGATAAGTATAAAAATTTCGCCGGGAATCGGGATCTGCATATTCTCCAAGAAAGTAGCCACGAAGATCGCGAGAAGACCCCAGCGAGCTATGAAGGGCGAAAGACGCTGTATCACATCGTTCATCAAGGGTTAATACCCTTGAGAATCACGGATGGCTAGTTACCTGCTAGTTTGTATCGCAGCGGCTTCAGAGCTCGTTTCTTCCAAGCCGCCGATGGGGGCATCCAGCATTTCTTTGAGAAAGGCGGACAAAGCGGCGCTTTCGGCGGTTCTCTTTTTCAGTTTTCGAGCTTGAAGGGCCATGCCTGGGGCTATCCTGGCGCTGATCGAAAGCTGCTTGAGCCACGAGGAGATCTTGACCGGGACAGTGCTGCTCGATTCTATGCCGCGTCGCAGATCGGCGGCCGTTTTGCCTCTGAACATCGTCGCCGCCGCGCCTATGGACCCCGCCGAGTGGGCGTCGCTCCCACCGAGCCTCGATAGGTCACCGAGAGGCCTTATCAGCAGTCTGGACAGGACGTTGGAATAAAATGTGGTTGGATTGGAGTTGAGTTCTTCGTACCCATCCAGATCAAGCTCCCGGATGCCTTTAAAGCCGACGCCCACCCCTCCTATGAGGCTCACGGGAAGGGCGAAGGGGTGCGGGGCAATGGCCAAGCCGCCCTGCTCGTGGATCAGCTCGATCGTCTTCCTTGGAGAAAGCCCCGGCTTTATCTCTTTCTCGAGGAAGAGGCCGATTATTTCCCCCGACTCGGTCATGATCTCCTCTCCGATCACTATTTCGAAGGAGTAGCGGTCCTGAAGAGAGGCCGCCAGCACAGCGCCCTTGATCGTGTTGTGATCGGTGATCGCGATGACGTCCAAATCGCCGCGGCGCTCTACGTGGTCCAGGATGCACTTTATCGACGATACCCCGTCGCTGAAGCGAGAGTGAATGTGGAGGTCGGCCAGCCCCATTTCAGGCATACGCTCGCTGCGCATTTCCGCTCCCCTCGATCAAGCTTCTGATAAGAAGGCAAACTTCGTCCGCCGCGGTCGGATTCGCGTACTCGTCGAGCGTTTCGACGATCTTCCTCCTGATTTCCTTCGAGTTCATCAGCTGCTCGATTCGGCGGGCGACGTTCGATTCGTCGCATACGAGGAGCCGCCCTTCGGTCGACGCGCCGATGAGATTGTCGATGATAGACTGCTCCTGTCCGGGCAAGGCTCCCGTGAACAGCGTCGGGATGCGCGCGGCTGCGGCCTCGGCCAGGGTGCTCGGCCCCGATTTAGTCACCAAAAGGTCGACCGCTTTCAGCCAGTCGTGGACGTTGTCCACGAAGCCCAAAGTTCTCACCTTTCCTTTGAAGCGATCGTCGATTTTCTTTTTGAGTCGCGCGTTTCTGCCGGCGATGACGTACAGTTCGAGCCCGGTCAGGCCGATTATTTCCTCGATCGCCCTCTCGCTCAAGCCCACGCCCTCCCCGCCTCCCATCATCAAGACGGCGAAGCTGGACTCGTCCACTCCGAGCTTCCATCGCAGCGCTTTTCGATCGGCGGGTTCGACGAAGAAGTCGGCCCTCGTGGGCAATCCGGTGAGAAAAATCCTATCCGATGGAATGCCTCGATCCGCGAGCTCCCGCTCGGCGAAAGAGGTTGCGACGCAGAAAGCGTCGGCGTGTCTCGATAACCAGGCGGGATGAATGCGCGCCATGTCGGTTACGACGACGGCGAAAGGCACGCCGCGGCGGCGGGCAATCTCGCCTACCAGCTCATTTACTAGGGGAACAACCGAAACGACCGCGCGCGGTCTGACCGCGTCGAAAAGGGACTCGATGCCGGACTTGATCCATGGCCGGGCCAGGCTTTCTATCCTCGAAAACCTCTTTCCAGCGGACGTGGATTCGAAGAGCAGGCTCCAAAGGACGGGAGAGCGGCGGACGATTTGCCGATGGGCGCCGCTGATCAGAGAAAAGGGAAAGTCGAAAACGTCTTCGAAGGCGTTTATCAGCTTGAGCTCGCAATCCGGAAGCGCCCTGTTTAATCGCTCCTTTATCGCCAAACTTACGCTTCTGTGTCCCCCGCCCGTTTCGGCGGTCAGCAACAATATTGCTCGGTTCTTTGCCACGGCCTTTGCTCCATCAAAGAGTTCGATCGTCGCCGACGCGAGGCTAAGGCGAAAATCTCAACTTCATGAATCTAACACGTTGCGCCGATTTGTGAAAGGGCGCGCCCGTTTCAAATAGTACGTGGATTGGGGAACTCCCGTTCCCCCAAACCCCTCCGCGGGTTCTCGTCCTCTTATCGCGATTGTTCTATTCAAAGAAAAAGCGGTCCATGAAAAGGACCGCGTTTTTATGAGCGGGCAACGGGACTCGAACCCGCGATCTTCGGCTTGGGAAGCCGACGTTCTACCAACTGAACTATGCCCGCGAAATGCAACCCGAATAGCACCTTAAATTATATACGCCGGACAGCGCGGGCTCAAGCCCGGCGCAATCGCCCCGTTTTCCTCCGCGCGTTCGCGGACCGCTTCGCGTTCGACGTGGCTCGGCGAGGGCCGCCATTCCGACCGAAGGAAGCATTTCTATGGAGCAAGCGCGGGTTTTTCGCGTGTAGGGCGATCGAAGGAAAGGTCGCGCGGACGGCCTTTCTAAAGGAGCTTGCCTCCGGCCCACTCCGCGAGCATGATCAACCATCCGAACGCGGCCGCCGCTATCCAGGCCGTCACGAGTATATCGATGGCGGCGGCCCTTCCGAGCCAGCGCTTGATCAGCGCGTAGACCGGGAAGTTAACGACCGGCGCCCCGAGCATGAACGGCAACGTCGAACCGAGAGATACGCCTTTGGCGATCAAGAGCTGGATCAAGGGCACATCGGCTCCGGCCACCATGAAGAAGGGAAATCCAAGGCCGGCCGCAAACAGGGGGCTCCACCAGCGTCCGAAAAGCGCGGCGAAAGTTTCGCGCGGGATGACCGATCCGAGCAGCGCCGCCAGCGCCAAGCTCAAGGCGAGCCAGGGCATGATTATGCGGACGTTTACGACCAACTGCCACGAGAACGATTTCCAAGGGTAAGTCCTTTCCCACTCCTCTTGCTCCGGTCGGATATCGCAGTAATCGGGATCGCAAACCGAAAGCCAGTCGGCCGGCTTCGCGATTTCCAGTCTTTTGCTCAGCCTTTTCTGAAGGAGCGATCCCGCTACGGCGCCCAGGATGATCGCGGACGCGATCCTGAGCAAAGAGATGCGCCAACCGAGGGCGAAGGTGAGGATTATTCCAGGCAAGGAAAGGGCGGATCCGGCGATCGCAAACGATATCGTGGGATGGAGGCGACCTCCCATTTCTCCGAAGCGAGCCGCAAGGGGTATCTTCCCGCCGGCGGAAGGAGGCAGAATTGCGGACGCGGCGGAGGCCAGCAAAGAACCGGGCAGGCCGTCGGCCTCAAACAAAGCGCGCAGCTTTTCCCTCGGGAAAAACCTGTCGAAAGCCACGGCCAAAGCCAGTGATATAATGAGCAGCGGAGCGTAAATCGCTCCTTGCTTTGCGATCTGCTCGATAAACTGAACGAATCCCATGAATGGCGACCTCCAGTGAGAGTGTAAGGCGTTGCCGCGCCATCATCAAGGAGCGAGCGATGAAGGATGGAATTCGCAAGGCGGTTCTCTCGGCGCGAAACGCCCTGAGCGTGGAGGAGCGCAGGATGAAGAGCTCCGCCATAGCCGAAAGGTTTCTCGAGCTCGAGGCGTTCCGCTCCGCGCGCGCGATCATGGCTTATGCGTCTTTCGGCAGCGAGGTCGAGACCAAAGAGATCATCGACGCGTGTTTCGTCGCCGGGAAGGAAGTGGCTCTTCCGATCGTGGATAGAAGGGGGCTTCTGGTCGGCAGGATTTGGGAATCGACGGAGTTGTCGCCGAACGCTTTCGGCATACCGGAACCCCCCCGCGAAAAGTCGAATCTTCTAGACGCGAAGACCATCGATTTGATCATCGTGCCGGGCGTGGCCTTCGATCGCTTGGGGAGGCGAATCGGATACGGCGGCGGCTATTACGATCGCTTCTTGGGCTCGGTGCGTCCAGACGCGGCTAAAATAGCCCTGGCGTTCGAGATTCAGATCGTGGACCGCGTCCCTGTCGGCGAGCGCGACTCGCCGGTGGACGTGATCGTCACGGAATCGGAAGTTATCGATTGCGCGCGCCTTTCGAGGGTTTCAGCCCCTCGAGATCGCGGCTCGGGCGAAGATTAGCCGGCGACCGGAGCCGGGCTTTCGACGCCGCACCTCACCAGGAGTTTTTGCCACTTTTCGTCCACCAGTCTCTGGTAGTCTTCCAGGAGGCCCTCGTTTCCCGGTTTGAAAAGGTGCCGGAACCTGCCTTGGGTTTTCAGCCATTCGGTTATCGGCTTCAGCTCTTTCGGCCTGTAGTTGAGCCTCCAAGCGCCATCTTCGACCTCGAACAGAGGCCAGTAGCCGGTTTGGACGGCCAATTTCGCCATCTCGATGGTCTTCTCGCTCGGGAAGCGCCAGCCCCTCGGGCACGGCGCAAGAACGTTGAGAAATGCCGGTCCTTCAACCGAAAAGGCTTTCTCGGCCTTGTCAATCAGATCTTTCCAGTGGGAAACCGAGGCCTGGGCCACATAGGGAATGTTGTGGTCGGCCACGATGGCTGCGAGATCCTTTCGCCACTGGGGTTTTCCCGGAATCACCTTGCCTGCGGGGGAAGTGGTGGTGGCCGCGGCGAACGGCGTCGCGCTTGAGCGCTGGATGCCCGTGTTCATATAAGCGCCATTGTCATAGCAAACGTAAACCATGTCGTGGCCGCGCTCAAGCGCCCCGGAGAGAGCCTGAAGGCCGATGTCGTATGTCCCCCCGTCTCCCCCGAAGGCCACGAACTTCACATCCCCCTCGATCTTTCCCTTGCGACGCAGCGCTCTGTAGGCGGCTTCGACGCCGGATATGGTGGAGGCGGCGTTTTCGAAAGCGCTGTGAATGAACGACGTTTCCCACGCCGTGTACGGATAGGGGGTAGTCGATACCTCGAGGCAGCTCGTCGCGGAACACGCGACGACCGGGGCGTTCGCCGCCAGGAGAACCTGCCGAACGGCTATCGACGCTCCGCAGCCGGCGCAGAGCCGATGCCCCCCGGTTAAGCGGTCGGATCTATGGGATAACTCCTTCAACGATGCCATGTCGCCTTACTCCTTTACTCCCAGATAAATCGGCATCTCGCTCTCCCGGACTCCTTCGGCGGAGCGCAGGAGGTCGGCCGCGACGCGATCGATCAGATCCGGGCCGGTGTCGCGCCCTCCCAGCCCGTACACGTAGCCCAGAACGACGGGCCTCGCGTCGCGTTCGTAGAGCGCCGATTTGACTTCGATGCAGACCGGGCCGCCTTCCGCTCCGTAAGAATCCGATCTATCCATCACGGCGACTGCCTTCAGATGCGAAAGCGATTCGGCGATGCGCTCGGCGGGAAACGGCCTGAAAAGCCTGATTTTCAGCAGTCCTATCTTGACGCCCCTCTCGCGAAGCGCGTCGATCGCATACCGTGCCGTCCCGGCCGTTGAACCCAAAACGACGATTCCGATTTCCGCGTCGTCCAACCTGTAAGGCTCGATGATTTCGTACTTTCGGCCGGAAATGGCCGCATAAGATGCGTACGCTTCTTCGACGACGTCGAGGGCGCCGTCGAGCGCCGCGCGCAGCTGGCGCTTCTGTTCGAAGTAGTAAGGGGGAAGCGCAAATGAGCCCAGGGTCACCGGATTATCGAGATCCAGCAAGGGATTCGCGGCGATGTAATCCCCCACGAATTTTTTTACCTCTGAGTCGTCGAGGACGTCGAAGCGGTCGATCGCGTGGGAGACGATGAATCCGTCGAGCAGCACCATGACGGGGAGCCTCACCCTCTTGTCTTCCGCTATCTTGACGGCGACGATGGTGTTATCGTAAGCTTCCTGAGCGTTTTCGGAAAAAAGCTGAATCCAGCCGGCATCTCGAGCGCCCATGGAATCGGAGTGGTCGCAATGGATGTTTATCGGGCCCGAAAGGGCTCGATTCACGTTGTGCATCACGATTGGCAACCTCATGGCCGCGGCGATGTAAAGCATCTCCCACATGTAAGCCAGGCCCTGCGAAGAGGTCGCGGTCATGACCCGAGAGCCCGCCGCGGAAGCCCCGATGCAGGCGCTCATTGCCGAGTGCTCGGACTCGACGTTGATGTACTCCGTGCCCACCTCTCCGTTTGCAACGTAGTTGGCGAACTCTTCCACGATCGTCGTTTGCGGGGTTATCGGATATGCGGCAACGACATCGGGATCTATCTGCTTCATCGCGTAAGCGCAACCCGCGTTGCCGGTCATCGCCACGGTCTTAGCCATCGCCGCCCTCCCCTTTTGCGCGTTGCTCGTCGACCATAGATATCGCTTTAAGGGCGCAGCTTTCCGCGCAAATACCGCACCCCTTGCAGTGCTCGAGGTCGAAACCCGCCAGTTTTTCGTTTTCCACGATCACGGCGGAGTCGGGGCAAAATATCCAGCACTGGAGGCAATGGTTGCACTTGCCCTCCAGAACAGGCCTAACTGTGCGCCAGCCGCCGGTTTTGTAATACCGGGCGTTTCCGGCCTCCAAAATGGCCGCACCAGCGGGGTGCCTCTTCCATCCCCAGGACTCCACCCCCTCGATGTTCCACTTCATGCGAAAAACCTCCTCGAAAATGCGCCGCCGCGAGCTTCAACGGCCGAAGCGCCAAAAGCGTTTGAGCGACCCGCGCTACTCGCCCACGACCTCCGAGTACGCCCTCTTCAGCGCGGCGATATTGCCCTCTATGATGTCTTCGGAGAACTTTTTGCCGAAGCTCGACCTCAGATGCGACTCCATATCATCCAACGATATCAGGGCCGTTACTCTTGCCAGCGCGCCTAGCATCGGCGTATTGGGTATCGGCTTGCCGATCGTATCGAGGGCTATCTTCGTGGCCGGCACGGTGAATATTTTCCTACCGGAAAAGCCGCCGGATGACCGTACCTCGATAGGTGACTCGTCGGTATTTACGAGCAAAACCCCCTCTTCCGGAAGGCCGACGGTTACATCGACAGATTTCAAAAGCGTTGGATCGAGGACGACCACGACATCCGGATTCGTCACGCCCGATTTTATGTGAATCGGATCGGAGCTTATCCTGGTGAACGCCTGTATCGGCGCGCCCATGCGCTCGGGGCCGTACTCCGGGAAGGCTTGAAAATATTTCCCCTGCGAGAGGGCGGCCTCGGCCAAAAGCTTGGCCGCGGTAACCGCCCCTTGGCCACCCCGAGCGTGCCAGCGAACTTCCGTCAATCCTTTCACGCACTACCTCCGCATTACGGCGTCGTTCCAGCGATAATCGCATGCCGCCGGTCGGCATGCGCTCGCGCGTCCAAAAAGCGCGTAGTTTTTACATTTTGCTACATTTCCCGGCGCCCTTCAAGCGCCCTGCCAAGCGTAACTTCGTCGGCGTATTCGAGGTCTCCCCCGACGGGGAGACCGCTCGCGATGCGCGTGACTTTAACCCCAAGCGGTTTCACCAGCTTGGCGATATACATGGCCGTTGCCTCGCCCTCGATATTCGGATTCGTCGCTATGACGATTTCCGAGACGCCGTCCAATCTGCCCAGGAGCTCCTTCACCCTGATGTCTTCTGGCCCGATGCCATCTATTGGGGATATCGCCCCCTGCAGGACGTGGTAAAGGCCTTTAAAGCCCTTGGTCCTTTCGAGGGCGACGACGTCTCGGGCCTCTTCGACCACGCAGATCACGCTCTTATCCCGCCTGGGATCGGAACAGACCCCGCACGTTTCGCCGATCGAAACGTTGTAGCAGATGGAGCAGAATCGCACCTTGTCCTTGACATCTATTATGGCGGCCGCCAGGCGTTTGGCCTCTTCGGCCGGAGCTTTCAGCAGATAAAACGCCAGCCTTTGGGCGCTTTTGGGGCCGATGCCCGGCAGTTTGGAAAGCTCGTCGATCAGAACGGCAAGCGGGCCCGCATAGTACGACATAGTCGATATTCACCGTCTCTTCGATTCGATTTTTCGGGTCGCGGCTCGATCATGGATGGGCGCTTCACTTCGGTCCCCCATTGGCCGCTTTCGAGCGCTTTTCGCTCAAAGGCCCGGAAAGCCCAGCCCGCCGGTCAGACGACCGAGTTTCGAGGCGGCGAGCTCCTGCGCTTGGCGCATGGCCTCGTTTACCGCCGCCATTACCATGTCCTCAAGGAGCTCGACTTCGTCCGGATCGACCGCGGATGGATCTATCTTCAGCTCGACGAGCTGCTGCTTTCCGGAAACCACCGCCCTCACCGAGCCTCCGCCGGCCGATGCCTCCACCCTCTCCTCTTCGAGCTCTTTCTCGACTTTGGCCATCTCGGCCTGCACCTGCTGGAGCTGTTTCATCATCTTGCCGTAATCTCCCTTCATCGATCCTCCTCGATCGCGGGAATCTCATCCGGGTTCTCTTCTTGTCCCTCGATTATCTTAGCATCAAATTCGCCAGTCATAAATTCGATGACCTCCTCAAAAGAAAGGGCTCCTTTTTTCGATCCCCCTTCCGACTCATCGAATTTTCCAAGGCGGCACTCGAGCGAAACGGCTATGCCAGCCACTACCTTAACCGCCTCCTCGATGAGCCCGGCATATTCTCCCTCCACCTTCTCGCGATGGAAAGAGCCGGAAGATGGATTGAATTCCAGCGCGAGCTTGTCGCCTTCGAGCGAAACGGGCCTGGCCTCCATCAGGCACGCGGCGGCCGGCGGCTTCTTCTCGCGCACCCTTTCCACGATGGAGTCCCAAACCTCCGCGATCTTTTGAAACTCGTTCGACGCTTTGCCCGCTTTTTCGAGCGCTGCCCCTGCCTCGGCGGTTCTCGAAGGCCTTTTTGCCCTTTTTTCGTTCGAGCTCGGAAGCGACTTTCCTCCGAATATGGCGGCCTCCAGGCTTTCCAGCCTATACAGAATTCCGTCGAGCGTCGGATTCATCGTCGGCCTGGCCAGCTTTACGAGCGCCATTTCTAGCGCCAAGCGAGCATCGGGGCCGCGGCTTTTTTCGAGTGCATCGCCGAAAGCTTCCAGAAAAGCCAGGGTTTTAGAGGGACTCAATTTCTGAGCTTGATCCCTGACCTTCTGAACATCGCTGCCGATGAGATCTCCCGCGGCCGCTTCGCCCGCATTCTGCAAGAGAAAGATCCTCCTCAAGTGACCTACGATTTCGGAAACGAAGCTCCTCGCCTCGCGGCCGGCTTCAAGGACTTCTTGAACCGAGCGAAGGGCTTCCGCAGCTCGACCGGCGTCGAGGTGGTCGATGAGCTCGATCAGGACGTCGGTTTCTATTGCCCCAAAAAGGCGATTTGCGTCTGTTAGCTCGATTCTGCCCCCGCCCGTGAATTCGGAAAGCTGTTCGAGCGCCCCCAAAGCATCCCGGACGCTGCCTTCCGCACGGCGGGCCACGAGCGAAATCGCTTCGTCGGCGATGTCGATGCCTTCGGCTTGCGAAACTTTTCTCAGGTGTTTGACCAGAAGGCCGACGGATACTCGGTGAAAGTCAAAGCGCTGGCAGCGAGAAAGAACCGTGGGCAAAATCCTGTGGGGCTCGGTCGTCGTCAAGACGAAGACGATGTGGTCCGGAGGCTCTTCGAGGGTCTTAAGGAGCGCATTGAACGAATGAGACGAAAGCATGTGCACTTCGTCTATGATGTATATCTTTCGCCTATCGCCGGCAGGCGCTAGACGAACGCCCTTCAGGACTTCTTGCGTTTCGTCCACCTGCCGGTAAGAGGCGGCGTCGACTTCTACGACGTCGAGGGATGAGCCGCCCGCTATCTCAATGCACGGATCGCATCGTCCGCAGGGTTCGGCCGTCGGTCCCTTTTGGCAATTGAGAGCCTTTGCCAGAATCCTGGCGGTCGATGTTTTGCCGGTGCCCCGAGGTCCGCAAAAAAGGTACGCGTGCGCGACCCTGCCGCTGTCGACGGCATTCGCCAAAGTCCTCGAAACGTGCTCCTGGCCGATTATCTCGGCGAACGTTTGCGGCCTCCATCGCCTGTACAAAGCCTCGTAGTGCGATCTTTCGGCCATTTCTCTCTCCGGGATAAAAAGCGCCTCGCTGAATTATACACTAAATTACGTGCGCGATTAATCGCCGCGACCCGCCGTGCGCGGGGCGCATTGAAAGCGACGGCGAAAAGTCGGACCTTAAGCCGCGTTCGGTGTCGGTCGCGGTCACGGGATTCGCCGTGGGGTTCTTCGGTTGCGCGAAGACGCGCCGCAAATCGGAAAGGCGGATGCGCTTCTGCGATGTGGAAGAAAGCTCGTCGGGGAAGACCGAGCGCAAAAATGTGACCGTGCACCCGCCGTTGACAGCGCCGCTCCGGGCGTCGCCGCGCAGCCAGCTCCGACCAGGCAACCCCGCGGCACACGAAATGGCCCGCTTACCGCTGCTTCCTTCCGGACCTGACGGGGTTCGCGAGTTTCCGTTGCGCGGGACCCAGCCCTCAACGCCGCTTCCGCGACGACCGACCCCACAGCGACGAGCCGCGGGCGGGATTTCAGCCCCGCTATAGCGGATTGCGGGTGCAGGGCACCGCTACCTCCCCGCTTAGCACGGTCAATGACGAGTATAGGTTCGCGCCCAAGCGAAGTCAATCGGCCTCGATCGCGGCTCCGCTCGAGCTTTGGGGCAACTTTCGGTTGCGCGGTCGCCGTCTCGAGTCTAAGGCCGCGAGGCGAATTCGTTTCTCTCCTCGTGGCTTTTCGCATCGGTGGGTTTCCGCAGCTGCGCGCTTTTACCCGTCGCCAAGTCGATGAAGTTCTTCGCTATCCTCAGGCCGGCGAGTTCGTAATCCCGCCGTATCCGCGCGAAATCCTCGAGGACGCGCTCGCGTTTCAAGAGCGAAAGGTCGATATCTTCTCTCAGCCAAAGCTCGAGCATGTCGCGCGTTACCTCGAAATGAAACTGCAAGCCGTACGCGTTTTGGCCGGTCCTAACGGCTTGGTTTCGACAGCGCTTGCCGGTCCCCAGGAGATCCATTCCGCTGGCCAGCTCCACCGTTTCGCCGTGCAGCTGAAACGCCGCGATGCGTTCGCCTAGGCCGTCGAACAACGGATCGCTCACGCCTTTTTCCGTGAGGGTTATCTCGTGGGGTTCGCCGTTTTCATCTCGGAACCCCACTTCCTTAACGTCGCTCTTGAGTACGCGCCCGCCCGAGGCCTTAACCAGCACTTGCATTCCGAGGCATATGCCGAGGTACGGCTTGCCTAATTCCAGGCAATGTTCCACCAGTGCGACTTCGGATCTCATCTTTTCAGATCTGTCGTTAGCGCTGTCGGGCCCTCCCAGCACGATGAGAGCGGAATAGCCTTCGATCGGGGGCACCCGTTCGTTCATTTCGAGGTCGACGACATCATAAGCGATACCGCCCTCTTTCAGCGCCTCCTCGATCAGTCCGGGGCCTTCTCTGGTGATGTTTTTGATGATCAGGAATTCCTTTCTTGTCAAGCGCGCCTCCGTTTGATCGCCGCGACCCTCGATTGGGGCGCCTAATCGCATGTGCCTTTCGCGGTCGGCCCCGGTGAGGCCATCGGAACAAGTGTCGGGGGCTCGAATCCGGTTCGAGCTCCATCCGTTCTAAAGCTGCAAAAAGGCCACCTTGCCGGCAGCCCCGATCGCGCGCCCGGAGGGATTCGAACTCCCCTCCCTCGGCCGCTTAAGCGGCCTCCCCAGAGGGGGAACCCAGCGTTCCCCCTCTGGTATCTCCCCCTCCTGACGGAAGATTGGGGGAACTCCCGTTCCCCCAAACCCCCTCCCGTCGGGGGCTCGAATCCGGTTCGAGCTCCATCCGTTCTAAAGCTGCAAAAAGGCCACCTTGCCGGCGGCCCCGATCGCGCGCCCGGAGGGATTCGAACCCCCGACCTCCGGATTCGTAGTCCGTTACTCTATCCAGCTGAGCTACGGGCGCGGATGCGCATTTCGCGAATCTTTATATTAAGTCTCTCGATGGAGGACGTCAACAGCCATCTCGGCGCTTGTCAAGAACTCGATCAAATATCCCCTCCCAACTAAAAATGCCCCTTTCGTCAGCTCGATCCGATGGGCCCGTTGAAGCGCCGGCTGCTCGCGCCGAGCGCTCTCCTATAGAAGTCGACCTCGCGTAGCGATTCCGAGGACGCTGCGCGAAGCGCGAAATCCGGATGGCGGTTTGCGAAAAGCGCTTGCAAAGGCATACTTGACTATTTACCTGGCGGATGGCAATTTAAAACTGATCGCAAGCTGCCAAGAAGAGCGTAAGGCCTCAGAGGGCGCCTTGAAGTGTGAAGTCTGCAATTCCGACATAGACGAAAGCGCGGTCTCTTGTCCCGTCTGCGGGACCGAGCTCGATGAAAGGCTGTTGCCGGACATCAAAGGGTTCTTGCTTGGCGCCGCAAGGGGTTTGGACAAGCGAGTGCGCATCGCAGCGCTCATCGCGCTTTTGCTCGCAATTTCCTGGTATGTATATCACTTGTTTCCCGGATCTGGGACGATCTCCGGCCGCATTACCTGGTACGACGGGGTGAACGAGTATCCGGTCGTGGGAGCGCGCATCCTCGTTCAGAAAGATGGCGAGATCGTCTTGGATAAAGTGAGCGATGAAAAAGGGAGGTTTGCGCTTTCGGCCCCTGCGGGCTGGGTAGAGATCGTCGTGGCCGATCTGGCGAGCGTGAAAACGGGCAATCCTTCGGATTACACCGTAACCAAGCGAGTTTGGTTGGCTCGCTTTTGGAAAAAGCGACTCTTTGTAAAGAGGGGAGCCAAAATCACGCTGAACTTAAGCAAAAACAATTCCGACCCCCCCGAGATAAAGTTCTTCAGCAGTGGGCAGCTGACCGATTACCTGAACCGCGAAGGTTGGACTTTAAACGGCCCATTCAGCAAGGAGCAAATCCGGTCCGCATTGGCGGGCCGATGAAAGGAATCGCAAAACTCGTTTTCTTAAATCGCCGCTTCGCTTAAGGGAAATTCGACGGACAAACGACGCCGGAGCGAGAACGCCGTTCATCGACCGTTTTAAGCGCACGTCGAGCGTCTGATCCGCTTGCGCGTTCCTCGAGTCGAAGGACGCTCCGGCTTCCGAGCTCTTTTGCGGAGGGGGAGGGATTCGAACCCTCGAAGCCCTTGCGGGCTTAACGGTTTTCGAGACCGCCCTGTTCAACCACTCCAGCACCCCTCCGAGGCATCAAATCATTATAGCGGAACGTCGAGCGTCTGAAAACGCGACTTCCCGCTCATTTTTCTCGCTTTTTCCTGAAAAAATTCCGCAGCATTTCGGCGGATTCGTTCGCGAGGACGCCCGGCGTTATCTCAGATTGGTGATTCAGGCGGCGGTCGTTCACTATGTTATATAGGCTCCCGGCCGCGCCGCCTTTGGGGTCGGCTGCGCCGAAAACGAGCCTTTTTATTCGGGCTTGGAATATCGCCCCTGCGCACATCGGGCACGGTTCTTTGGTCACGTAAATATCGCAATCTGACAGCCTCCACGAGCCCTTTTTTTTCGCGGCCTTCGCCAGCGCGATGATTTCGGCATGAGCGACCGGACTCCGCTTTTTTTCCCTCTCGTTCCGAGCTCGCGCCAGCACCTCGTCGCCGCAGACCACGACGGCGCCCACGGGAACATCCCCATCCTCGGCCGCTCGAGCGGCCTCGCCGAGGGCTATCCTCATGTATTTTTCGTCGTCAACGCCGCCCACGCGACTATTCTTCATCAAAAGGGCTCAGCAGGCAAGCCTTCCCCTATCGCTTTCAAAATCTCAAGCCCATCGACGTTGCGAAAGAAAGGAAGCCGGCGATGAGCGCGATAAAGCCGACTATCCCAGCTATTCCCAGAACGAATCCGGCGAGCGCGATGGAGAAGCCGCGGCGAAGGCCCCGCCTGGTCTGATAAATTCCGGCGCCGCCGAAAATGGTGGCCAGCAATGCTGATGATATGCCTATGAAGGGAAGCGGGAGCAAAACTATGCCGAGTATTCCGAGGATGAGTCCGATGATTGCCGTTTCGCTCATCGATCCGGGAGCTTCTTCGATCGGATAAGCCTCGATTTTCCCCCGCTCTCGGCAGAACACGACATCTCCCTCTTTATCGCACTCCCCCTCTTTAAGCCGTTCCAGATCTCGCCTGTCGCGTTTTTCCGGCTTGGCCATCTCGACCTCCCAGGTGTGTATCCCCGCCGCTGGGGATGGGAAAACGCGCATCCGCGAGGCGGAGAGACATTACAGCCTGATGAAGATCGCTTCGCCGAACGCGAAAAACCTGCGGCAGGCGAGCATTTCGAGGCCCAAAACGCGGCAGTGATCAACGAAGGCGCTCCAGGTGAAGTCCTTGAAGGAGTTCCAGAGCAAAGGACCGATCCACGGCGCCCAGCTCGGGTTAAAGATTTCTCTCACTATGAGTATGCCATCTGATCCGAGCGCATGGGCGGCGGCATTTACCGAAGAGCGCCAACTTTTGTTCGCGAAGAGAGCGCCCGCCGAAACGGCGATATCAGCTGGGATCTCGGGGTCGGCTCCGCGGGGCTTTAACGAGAAGCGCTTAGCCGGCTCGAGAAGCCCGCCCCAGCCCTCATCGGCGATGAAGAGCTCGATGTCCCGTTTCTCGTTGATGCCGATGGCGAAAAAACCGAACTTTTCGGCTAGAAATTGCCCTATCCTTTCGGACAAGGCGGGCGATAACCGCCTTCTGCCCATCTCCCGTTGGTCTCCAAACTGATGTTTAGGCCAGCCTTTCGGCGATGCGGCTCGGCTTCAGAGAGCGGAGCTATCGAGCCCGTCGGTCATCTTCTCCGCGTTTAACCTCTTCGGGGTGAGCCCAGCGTCGCGTGTCGATGCCCAGTTTGAGGAACCAAACGGATAGGGTTCCCACGCTCACCTCTACCCCTTGGTTCCTGAGGTATTCCGTGATCTGCTTCATGGTCATAGTCCTGTAGAGGTCCCGAAGAACCGCGTCGACGGGACGGCCGAACTTTTCCTCGATCGATCTCATTTTCGCCGTTTTCTTGCTTCGCTTGGCCATCACAATTCTTATACCAGTTGAAGATATGCACTACTATCATGAATAATATATTACACTAGTAGACAAGCGATTGCAATCGCCAAAACACTTTCCGAAAGTGTTTTGGAAAATGCTATCCTATTGCCATGACGACGAGGGAATGGATCGGCCTTCAGCTCAGAAAAGCGAGACAACCGAAGAAGCAAGAGGAAGTGGCCGCCGACCTGAGGGCCATGGGAATACCCATGACCCAGAATCGCCTTTCTCGCCTTGAGCGAGGAGAAACGGATATGACGCCGAAAGAGCTTGCGGCGTTTTGCCGTTACTATCGCGTTTCCCCGGAGTATTTTCTGTACCGGCCCGACGAGCGCATCAATCGATCGCAGGGCGTTAACGAAGAGCCCGGTGTTTACTCGCGGCTGATAAAAAAGCTCGAAGGGTTAAGCGGCAACGAACTCGAAGCGATCGAGAGGATCGTGGATGAATTCAGGAAACGGGGCTAGACGCGGAAGGGTCCTCCTGAACCGGGCATTCTCCGAGAAAAATCTTCTTCGAAAAGATAAACCGCCCAGCCGAAAGCGCGCCGGATTATCCGAAGTGAGCCACAGCGGCCGCGCCCGCTGCAACAAGGAACCTTTGGCGGAGGGAGAGGGATTCGAACCCTCGAGGGGGTTTGAGCCCCCTACACGATTTCCAGTCGTGCCAGTTCAACCGCTCCTGCATCCCTCCGTCCAGAAACCAGAAGCTGAACTTAGCCTGCGGAGTCCCAACTCCAGTTTCCAGAGCTCGAAGGGCGTTCCGGTTTCCGGTCTCCGGTTGGCGGAGAGAGAGGGATTCGAACCCTCGAAGGGAGTTTAAGCTCCCTTACTCGCTTAGCAGGCGAGTGCCTTCAGCCGCTCGGCCATCTCTCCCCATCGCTAAAACAACCAATATCATCGCACAACGCGCGTAAGTGTCAAGGTGAGGGCGAACTCGAACTCCGCCCGGTCAAGATCGATCGCGCCTTTTGACCGCGCCGGAGGCTCGCAGCAAATCGAAAACCAAGCACGATGTGGTCGAAGCTGTCGCGCTCGATCTCCACGAGCTCTGCAATTTCGATCCCGCGAGCTGGCCGGCGAAAAAAGACGCGATCATCAAGGGATACGTTTCAAAAGAAAAATCCATGCCGGATAGAAATCGGAAGCCGATCGCAAACGGCACCGGCAGGTGTATGGCGAGAATCCATTGCATCGAGAGCTTCCTAACGTTCGCTCTCCAGTACCCGAATGGTATGTTGAATAAAAAAACCGCTAAAGCGGCCCCCATCGACCTCATGGCCGATCCTTTTCATCTCCACCGCCCCGCGCTTTCTGCCGGTTCGCGTTCTAGCGCGGTCGCTTATCCAAAAAACGGCGGTTTTCCTCGGAAATCGAATGCTATTTTATGATCAACCGGTGCGCGGTGCAACAACTTTTCGACCGGTGGTCCAGCGCGTGCTTCGCGCCATCTTCACCTCGCTGGGTGAGGATTTCGCGCGATTTTCCGTTCGCTCCGATGCTCGGTCCGCCGCGAGGGAGATCTTCACAGTTTTGGCGGAGCGCCCTTCCAAACCCTGCCGATTGAGAAAAAAGGAAAATTCCGCCGGCGTGCGAAAGCGAGGTCTAAAAAGCGATCGTCCAGTTCCCGTTTTGCGGATCGGCGGAGGGAGAGGGATTCGAACCCCCGGACCCTCGCGGGTCAACGGTTTTCAAGACCGCCGCATTCGTCCGCTCTGCCATCCCTCCAAAAATTTCGGGCCGCAAATCGGCCCGAAAAAAATTTATCACGATCGCCGGCCGCGCGCTAGCCGATGATATCCGCCCGCGCGTACGGCCGAAGCGCATCGGGTACGACCACTCGCCCATCCTTCGTCTGATAGTTTTCGATGATTGCCGCCACGGTTCTTCCGATCGCGAGTCCGGAGCCGTTCAAGGTGTGGACGAAGGCCGGTTTTCCCTTTGATCCATCCCGAAAGCGTATGTTGGCCCTGCGAGCCTGAAAGTCCTCGAAATTCGAGCAGGAGGATATCTCCTTGTATCCGCCGAAGCCGGGCATCCAAACTTCGAGGTCGTAAGTCTTCGCCGCCGAGAAGCCGAGATCCCCCGTGCAAAGCGCCACGACCCTGTAGTGCAAATTCAAGCGCCTCAGGACCTCCTCGGCATCGCGCGTTAGCGATTCCAACTCGTCGTAGGAGGCTTCCGGTCTGGCGATCTTCACGAGCTCTACCTTATTGAACTGGTGCTGTCTGATGATGCCCCTGGTTTCTTTCCCGTACGCTCCCGCCTCGCTTCTGAAGCAGGGGGTGTATGCGCAATACTTCCTGGGCAGGGTGGCTCCGTCCAAAATTTCATCGCGGTGGATGTTCGTGACTGGGACTTCCGCCGTCGGTATCAAATAGAGATTTTCTCCGTCTACCTTGAAAAGGTCGGGTTCGAACTTCGGAAGTTGCCCCGTGCCGAAGAGGCTCTCCGCGTTTACGAGGATAGGCGGAAAGACCTCCAAGTAGCCGTGCTCTTCCACGTGGAGGTCGAGCATGAAGTTGATGAGGGCCCTCTCGAGCCTCGCGCCGAGGTCCCAGTAGAGGACGAATCTGGATCTCGAAATTTTTGCCGCGCGCTCGAAGTCGAGTATGCCCAGCGAGGGCCCCAAATCCCAGTGCGCTTTCGGCTCGAAGTCGAATATCGGCGGCTCACCCCAGCTCCTCACCACCTCGTTCGCGGACTCGTCCGCTCCGATGGGCACGCTTTCGTGCGGAACGTTGGGGATTTCAAGCATGATCGACTCGAGCGCGGCTTCAACTTCGGCGACCCGCGCATCCAGTTCTTTGATTTCCGCACCCAGTTCCCGCGTCGCGAGCACTTGTTCCTCCGCGCTCATCCCTTTGCGCTTCAGCTCCGCTATCTTCTGAGAGGCGAGGTTTCGCTTGTGCTTTTTTTCTTCGACTTCGGTCAGCAGCCGACGTCTCTCTTTGTCCAGTTCGACGAACCTGCTGAGATCTACCCTCGCGTTGCGGTTCTCCAGCGCTCGGGATAGCTCGTCAACGTGCTCTCGCACCCATTTCACGTCAAGCATCTGCGCGATTGGCTCTGGGGTAGCTTCCCAGGACCTTGACCTCCTTTATTCGGTAGCGCAGGAATTTTAAAGCGGTTTTGATCGGCCGATCCTCGACGTGCCCTTCCATATCGATGAAAAAGCAATAGTCTCCGAGGGCCTTCCTGGTTGGCCTCGATTGGATTTTCGTCAGGTTGATGTTCTCGTAGGCGAATTCGTTCAGAATTTGGAGTAGGGCGCCCGGGTGGTCTTCCTCGATGAAGCAAACCACTGAAGTTTTGTCGTTTCCCGTGGGGGGAGCCAATTCCTTTCCGACGAGGACGAAGCGCGTTTTGTTTTCTTCGAAATCCGCGATATTCGGCTCGATTATCGAAAGCCCATAAAGCTTTGCCGCCAGCTTCGGGCCGATGGCGACTGAATCGCCGTTTTCCTCCGCGACCTGCTTCACGGCCTCCGCGGTCGAAGGGGCAGCGACGACCGGGATGCCCGGCAGCTTCTCTTCCAGATAGCGCCGGCATTGGGATGTCGCCTGAGGGTGGGAAACGACCCTTTTGACGCCGTTCAATTCGAGTCCTTCCCTGCCTATTAGGTTATGCGCGACCGGAATCACGATCTCTTTCTCGATCAAGAGGTCGACTTCGAAGGCGAGCACGTCGAGCGTCGCGTTGACCGAACCCTCGATCGAGTTTTCGATCGGCACTATGCCCTTATCGACCTCGCCGTTTTCAACGGCGTGAAGCACCATGCTCTCGGTCGGATACGGGATCAAATTCTCTTCGTCGATCGCCATTACGGACAAAAGCGCTTCCTCGGTAAAAGTTCCCCTCGGACCCAAGAATCCGATTTGCACGGCATATCACCCCGATTGCGGCTTCATGGCCAGTTTTATCGCCTCTAGCTCCTCTTCCGTGAGGTTGTACGAAGAGCTTCCTCTTTCGACGGGTTTAGCGTAGCTTCTGCTTTCGTTCCGACCGTTGATCGTCGATATGACGACGCCGCTTCCGTTGGCATCCAGCAGGGCGACCGAAAAGGAAAGCCTGCCCGCCGCGTCGTCGAACGCGTCGAAGCGCACGACTCCGACTCCCTGCAGGGCGCCGGTCAATCCCTTGGCCAAGGCGACCTGCGCCTCTTTCAGGCGTTCAACATCACCGCCGATTTCCTGGTAAAGCCGGTGTAGCTCGTCTAAAGCGCCGACCAAATCTCCGTTTCCGCTTAGCGCCCCGATGGCGCGGCGTTGCGATCTCAGACGGTGCACTCCGAGGGACAGGATGGCGACCCAAAGGAGGAGGAGTCCGCTTAAACCCAACAAAGAGAACTCGATCGCTATTTCCGCGGGCACCGCCTCATTCCACCCCTTCGAGTTTCCCAACTAAACGGCGCTTTGCTTCTTCGGCCAATTGACCAATAATTATACCTTAAGAGCCGCCGAATTTGCGAATCGGAGGATGTCATGAGAACCGCGTACTTCGACTGTTTCGCCGGGATTTCCGGCGACATGACCGTCGGCGCTCTCCTCGACCTCGGCGCTCCCCTCGAGGACATCAAGCGCGAGCTATCTAAAATTACCCTTCCGGTCACGGAAATTACCGCAGAACCGGTGATCAGGGGCGGCCTTGCGGCGACCAAGTTCAGTGTTCGCGCGGATGAGAGGGGATTGGTTCGAACATGGACTAACGTTCGCGACCTGATCGAAGAAAGCGGGCTCGACGACGACGTCAAAAGAAAATCCCTCGGCATATTTGCGAGATTGGCGGGCGCCGAGGCGAAGGTTCACCGAAAACCCCTCGATGCCGTTCATTTCCATGAAGTCGGAGCGGCGGACGCGATCGTCGACGTCGTTTCGGCATGCGTTGCGCTAAAAGCATTGAAAATCGACGAAGTGGTCTCTTCCCCGATCGCTACCGGTTTCGGCTTGGTCAAATCCGAACACGGCTTCGTTCCCCTGCCTTCTCCGGCGGCCGCCGAGATGCTCGTGGGCGTTCCCTGTTATTCCGGAAGCGTTCAATCTGAGCTCGTCACCCCGACGGGGGCTGCGATATTGACCTCAATCGCCCGCTCCTATGGCGAGATGCCGGCGCTGGTTTTACAGGGCGTCGGCTATGGAGCGGGGTCGAGAGAGCTGGATTTTCCCAACGTGCTGAGGGTTTTCGTCGGCGAACGCGCGCCTTCGACCGACGATGTGGTGGTGGTCGAAACCGCGGTCGATTCCGCGGATGGCGAGTTTCTGGCCCACGCTTTGGATCGCCTGTTCGAAGCGGGCGCGATCGACGCCTGGTTCTCGCCCGCTTTCATGAAAAAAGGGAGGCCGGGCGTGGTCTTGACGGCGCTGGCGCGACCGGGACGGGAGGAAGATTTGGCGGCCGCGCTTTTGAGGGAAGGGCTGACCCTCGGAGTGCGCTTTTCGACCAGAAGGCGCCTGACCGCTGAGCGCGAAATCATCCGCGTTAAGACGGCTTGGGGAGATGTTCGGGTGAAAGTGGCGCGTTACGGCGGCGCGGTCGTTTCAGTGAGGCCCGAACACGAGGACTGCCGGGAGATCTCGCTGAAAAGCGGTCTCCCCCTCATCGAGGTGAGGAGGCTCGTGACCGAGGAGGCGCTGGGTGCTCTCGGCTCGGATTAGCTCCCAGCTCGAGCACGCGATATGGCCTGCCCAAGAGCGGCATCGACACGTTCCTCACGGGAACCCCTCGTGGGGTTTTCGCGGTCTCGGAGCCATGGTGGGCGTGTCCGTGGAGAACGAGATCCGCCCCGTGGCGGTCGATGGGCTCGGCGAGGATCGAAGTTCCCAGAAAGGGATATATCTCGAGCGGTTCTCCCTGAAGGGTTTCTCTGACCGGCGAATAGTGCAAAACGACCACCCTGTAGTCCGTCTCGAGGTATTCCAGCCCTTCGCCGATCTTTGCCGCTTCCAGCATCGCTTCCCGATACATGCTTCGGTATATGCGCTCGCCGAAGTCCGGAATGGTCCGCAATCCGAACCCACCGCCGAACCCCTTGGTTCCCGCGAAGCCGACGCTCCGATTTCCGATCCGCATTTCGATCGCTCCGCCATCGAGAACTTTGACGCCGTATCCGGCGAGAAGCATCGAAAACTCTCTTTCGTTGGCGTCGTGGTAGTCGTGGTTCCCCAGAACGGCTACGATGGGTATGTCGATCGCCGAAAGTTCTCGCAGCAAGACCGCCCCTTCCGCCAACCGCCCGTGGTGAGTCAGGTCTCCGGCCAAGACGAGCACATCGGCCTCTTCGTTGACGCGGCTTAAGGCGGGTTTAACCATTCCCTCCGAAATCTCCTGGACGTGAAGGTCGCCGATCGCCGCTATGCGGACTGTTCCGTTATCGGGCCTCATCGCGGATATTTTGTACCCAGCGGCGCGTTCGAGCGCTTTGAAGTCGCCGGCGAGCACCGGCCGCAACGCTCGCATCGACGGGAAAGCGGGCCTTTCGAGGGGCTTTGTGGGCTGAACCATCCGTGCGATCGGCCGGCGCGAGCTAGCAAGTGGGCGCGCATTTCTCGGCTTCGAGCGCGAACCGCGATGGGTGCGCGAAGGGATTTTCTCGCTGGTTGAATCAGGAAAAACTATTATGTGGGCGAGGGGGGACTTGAACCCCCATGGGCTTAAGCCCACTAGACCCTGAACCTAGCGCGTCTGCCAATTCCGCCACTCGCCCAACGTCGATCCGAATTATATCATGTTCGCAGGAGGCGAGGAAAGCGAGGTTCGAGCGTGGAGGTCGGCGAAGTCATTCTCGAAAGGTACGAACTCGTTGAGGAGATAGGAAGGGGATCGTCGATCGTATTCAAGGCCTACGACCGCCAGCTGCGCCGCGAGGTCGCGATCAAGCGACTGCGCTTGGACTCAGGCGCGGTCCGGGAGGCGCGCGCTCTGGGAAGGCTCAACCATCCGAACATCGTTACCCTTTACGACGTCGTCGAGGACGGCCGCTGGAGCTATCTGATCATGGAGTTCGTCGACGGCGAGACCCTCGCCGATATTCTTCGAGGCGGCCCCATAAGCGCCGAAGCGGCCGCGAGCATCGCTCGCGAAATCTGTCGCGCCCTCGAAGTTGCCCACGAGGCCGGGATAGTGCATCTGGACATCAAACCCGCCAACATATTGATATCTCGAGGCGGCCGCATTAAGGTCGCGGACTTCGGCATCGCCTCGCTGGCCGGGGGCAGGGGAATCGGGCGAGCTACGCTTGCATACGCGTCCCCCGAGCAGCTGATGGGCGGAGTCGTCGACGAAAAGAGCGACATTTTCTCCCTCGGCTGCGTTCTTTACGAAATGCTTACCGGAAGGTCGCCTTTTGCGGCGGCGACCGAAAAAGGAAGCATCAAGAAAGTGCTCGAGCACCGTCCCCCTGCGCCGGACGAGCTGGCGAGGATTCCCCGCGGCCTCGGACGAGTCGTCGCGGTGGCTATCGAAAAGGATCGGGAAGATCGCTACAAAAGCGCCTCTGAATTCCGAAGCGAGCTCGAAGTTTACTGCGGGGACGTACCGATCGGCGATATTTTGGGCCCGCGCGAGACGGCGCTTGGCCCTTCAAATCTGCGCCGGATCGGCGATTTTCTATCGACCCGCCCCTTCATTTACGAGCGGGCTTTGCCGGCCGTCCTGGCGGCCGGCGCCGGATTGGCCCTTTTCGACCGCGCCGCGTCCATCTCAATGGCCGTCGCTTTCGGCGCGGCGGCGGCATTGCGGCCGGACGCGGGAATCGCTTTCGTCCTGGTGGCGGCCTTTTATAAGTTGCTCGGGTTCTCGAGCGGTCTCGCCGCGCTGATCGCTCCCCTTTTCTTGGCGTATTTCTTCGTCGGCCGCCGCCATCCGACCGCAGCGCTCTCGCCGGCGGTCGCGGCTTACCTCTTCTCGATCGGCTTATCGCCGGTTTTCCCCATCCTCGCAGGCATCTTTCTTTCCCCGTTGGCGGCTCTCTTCGCGGGCTTCGTCGGCGGTCTGATCGACGGCTCGCTGTTCCTATTCGCGGGGGAGCTCGGAGGGCTGAAGGGCGTTTCGAATCCGATAGTCGTCGCTATGTCCCTCGCGAGAACCGTCGCGAGGTCTCCCGGGATTTTCTTGCAGCCGATCCTGTGGTCGGCCGTCGCCGCGGGCTCGTCTTCCCTGCGTCGCGTCGGCGTCGCTACCTGGCTGGCCGCGGCCACCGCCTTCGCGGTCGAGGCCGCCGGCTATTATTGGCTAGCCGGGAAATACGACGGGATGTCGGTCGAGGACGTAATGCGCCGCTTGGCCTTTTCTCTTATAATTATCCTGTTACTCGCGATGATCGCGCCCGGAATGGGCGGGAGGCCGAAGGATGAGCCTGATAAGAGAGCTTGAGCGGAGGTTGGAATCCGTTTTCGAGGGTTTTTTCTCGCGGCAATTCAAATCTGGGCTCCAGCCGATCGAGATCGCCAAGCGCCTCGCCCGGGAAATGGACGAAAACCTCACGGTGAGCGTGAGCAAGAACTACGCTCCTAATACTTTCGCGGTTCTGATAAGCCGAGCCGACTACGAAAGGCTTGCGGCGTTTTCCGATAAGCTGTGCGAAGAGCTTTCCGATTTTCTAACGGCTCACGCTCAGCGCGAGGGCTATGCCCTCGTTGGCCGCCCAATCGTGACCATCAAAGGTCTCGATGGGCTTGACCTAGGGGAATTCAGGGTCGACTGCTCGCTCGTCGATCGTATCGAGGTCGGCGGTAAACCGGCGGGCGGTCGCGAAAAGGCACCTTTGGGAATGGGGGGAGAACCCGAGGACGCCAAGGACGGGACCAGGGTTATGCCGGCCATATCCGCCCTTGCGGAGCTGGACTTTCCCGACGCCGGCAAGAAATATCCTATTTCGAAAGAAATAACGACCATAGGAAGAGCCGCCGTTAACGACATCATCATTCCCGATCAGAGCGTTTCGAGGCGTCACGCCGAAATAGTAATGTCGGAGAAAGAATTCGTCCTGCGCGATCTCGAAAGCCGAAACGGAACGTTTTTGAACGGCCGCCGCATTTCGTCTCGCTCTCTCAGAGACGGAGACGAAATACGGGTCGGCATGACCAGCCTTTTCTTCCGGAGACGCGACGTTGTTTAACCTGGCCATCTTCGTTCTCAAAGGAGTTTTGCTCGCGGCTTTATACCTTTTCTTGCTCGCGGTTTTGTGGACCGTCCGGGCGGATCTGGCGCCCAGAAGCGGATCGAGGCCCCGCCTCGTCGCGCTGAAAGGCGCGGTCGCCCGCGGCGCCAGCTTTCCGCTGAGCGGAGAGGTGGTCATCGGACGGGACTCGGAGGAGGGGATCTCCCTCCCGGATCCTTACGTATCGAGCAGGCACGCCAGGGTTTTCGCCGACGGCGATTGCTTTTTCATAGAGGACCTCGGTAGCACCAACGGCGTTTACGTAAACGGTCGCCGGCTCAGGGAGGCCGCGCGCCTCAGGCCGGGCGACAGGATCAAACTCGGAGAGACCATTTTTCAATTCGTGGAGCGAACATGAGGTTTTCGGCGCTCAGCGATATAGGCGGACGGCGATCCATAAACGAAGATGCCTACTTCGCGGACGGCCGCGTATTTGCGGTGGCGGACGGGATGGGCGGGCACCTCGCCGGGGAAATCGCGAGCGGGATAGCGATCGATTGCCTGCGGGACTTGGGAAATCATCGCAGCCTTGAAAAGGCGCTGATCGATCGATTCTCGCGGGCCAACTCCATCATATTTGAAAGGGCGGCGGCCGAGAGGGAAAGGCGCGGAATGGGAACAACCCTGACGGCCTGCGTGGCCGAGGGCAATCGCCTTTACATCGCGCACGTCGGCGATTCGAGGCTTTATCGGCTCAGGGCGGGAAGGCTGAAGCAACTCACCAAAGACCATTCGCTGGTAGCCCAAATGGTGGAGAAGGGCCACCTTTCGCCGGAGGAGGCGTTCGATCACCCGCAGAGGAGCGTCATCACGCGGGCGCTGGGAGCCGAGAGCGAAGTCAAAGTCGATATCAAGGTCAGGGAAATGTTCCCCGGCGATCGCTATCTCTTGGCGACGGACGGCTTGACTATAGCTGCGACCGACGAAGAGCTCGCATCGATCTTGGCTTCTGAGGACGAGATTTCTTCCGCGGCGGAGAAGCTGGTCGCCCTGGCCAATTCGCGGGGAGGACCCGATAATGTGACGGTGATCGTCTTCGAGCCGGATGACCTGCCCGCCGCGCGCCGAACGCGCTTGCTCGCCAAAGCGATCGCCTGGTTCTCGGCGATAGTCCTGATTATGCTGGCCTCGCTGGGGGCGTGGATCTACGCGTCAAACGGTTATTTCCTCGGCCAACATCGCGGTCGGGTAGCCATCTATCGAGGAATTCCGGGTGGCGTTGCCGGATTTCGCCTCGGCGTTTTGCAAAGGGAGACGGATGTCGAGATCGACGATCTCCCATCCCCCTACAGGGAGCGGTTGTCGAAGGGAATTCCGGTGAAATCCTACTCGGACGCGGAAAGAGCGGTCGCGAGCTATGCCTCGCTCGAGCGGGGGAAGCGATGACTAGAGGTCGCGAGCTTCTGTCTCTTGCCATCGCTCTCGGCGTCGCCGTTCTGGCTTTTGCGCTTGTGGGGTTGGGCAAGAAGGGGGCGATCGATTACGAGGGCCTGCGGCTTTCCGCTTACTTAGCGGCTGCGTTTCTCGCTCTCCACCTGGTCATGCGGTTGAGGGTTCCGCGCGCGGACCAAACCATTCTGCCGATAGTCGCGCTGATGTCGGGTCTCGGAGCTGCCGAGGTGTATCGAGTGGATCGCGCCTCGGGGCGCGCCCAGGTGATCTGGATCGCGCTGGGGGCCGCGGTTGCGATCTTGGCGCTCCTGGCGGTCCGCCGTTATGAGGTTCTCAAAAGGTACAAGTACTCGATAGCGTTGGCCGGATTAACGCTCCTGCTCCTGCCGATCTTCGTGGGCCGCGATCATTTCGGAGCGAAGCTTTGGCTCCAGTTGGGCCCGCTTTCTTTCCAGCCCGCGGAACTAGCGAAGGTTCTCATGGTCATTTTTTTTGCGGCTTATCTCGAGGAGAAAAAAGAGCTGCTCGCCGTCTCGACGAAGCGCTTCTTGGGCGTTTGGTTGCCCGAAATGAAGCATCTCGGTCCGCTTTTGACGATGTGGGGGGTATCCCTCGCGGTTTTGGTGTTCGAGCGCGATCTGGGAACTTCGCTGCTGTTCTTCGCGGCGTTCCTGGCCGTGCTCTACGTGGCCACCGGAAGGCCGATTTACACCGGTATAGGCGCTTTGCTTTTCTTCGGGGGTGCGACCGCGGCCTATTTTCTTTTTCACCACGTCCGCGTGCGCGTCGATATCTGGCTGAATCCGTGGCTCGACGCCAAGGGGTACGGTTACCAGCTCGTTCAGTCGATCTTGGCCATCGCTTCTGGGGGCCTGACAGGCGCCGGCCTGGGAAGGGGGCATCCGGATTTCATTCCGGCAGTACATACCGATTTCATATTTTCGGCGATCGCCGAAGAGCTCGGTTTCGCCGGCGCTCTCGCCGTTTTGCTCTGCTACCTTTTCTTCATGGCGCGGGGTTTGAAGACGGCGATCTCTTCCGAGGACGCCTTCGGGAAGCTCCTGGCCGCGGGCTTGACGGCGATTTTCTCATTGCAGGCTTTGATAATCCTGGGGGGCGTTAGCCGCGCGATTCCGCTTACGGGCATAACTTTGCCCTTCATGAGCTACGGGGGGAGCTCCGTTCTCGCGAACTTCGTCCTAGTGGCTATCTTGATCGAAATCTCGGCTTCGAGGGGTCGGCCGTGAACGATCGATTAAGGCGTTTGACGTGGGTTTTGGCGGGCCTTTTCCTGGTGCTCGTCGGACAGCTTTCGTATCTCCAGATAATAGCGGCGAACGAGCTCGTGGCGAACGAAAACAACGGGCGAACTTTGGCCGAGGAAAGGCGATTCAGGCGAGGGGCTATTTTTTCTCGAGAGGGGTCCGTGCTCGCGGAAAGCCACCCAGTCGACGGCGGTTTCGAACGAACCTATCCGCGGGGCGAGCTCTTCGCGCCCATAACCGGCTTTTCGAGCTTCAGATATGGTCGAAGCGGAATTGAGGACTCCGCGAACGAATACCTCATGGTCAAGAGGCGGGCCGAATCGCTCCGCGAGTACATCAACCAGCTGGCGGGCGGAGAGCGAGTGGGCGACGATATTTTCCTCTCGGTTTCCGAGGGGATCCAAAGGGCGGCGGCGGACGCGCTGGGCGAAAGGCGCGGCGCCGTCGTCGCGCTCGATCCGTCGACGGGAGACGTGCTCGCTATGGTCAGCTATCCGTCATATGATCCGAACGATGTGGACGAGGACTTCCAGCTGTTGAGGACCGTCAGATCATCCCCCCTGGTCAATCGGGCAGCGCAGGGCTTATACCCGCCGGGCTCGACTTTCAAGGTGATTACGGCCTCGGCCGCGCTGGAAAAGGGGGTGGCGAGCCCAACATCGGTGTACGACGGTCCATCCGAACTTTACGTTTCGGGGGGAAAGGTCGTCAACTTCGATAATCAGGAGCTCGGCAAGATGACGCTGAAGGAGGCGTTCGCTCACTCGGTCAATACCGCGTTCGCCGGGGTGGGATTGGATGTCGGATACGATCTGATCGACTACGCAAGGCGCTTCGGATTCGGAGAAAAGCCCCCCATCGCGCTTCCGGCGACCGCGAGCCGGATTCGGTCTTCGAGCGATATGGACGAGCTAGCGCTGGCTTGGACCGCGGTGGGCCAAGCGGAGCTCGAAGCGACGCCCCTAGAGATGGCCTTGGTCGCGGCCGGAATCGCGAACGGCGGAAAGGTGATGGCGCCGCGGCTCATCCGCGAGGTGCGGAGTCCGGAGGGGATCTTGCAGAGGTCGTTTCCCCCAGAAATCTGGAGGCAGGCGGTATCGGAGAGAACCGCGAGGGAAGTCACCGATCTGATGGTCGAAGCGGTCGAAAGGGGCACGGGAAAGGCCGCGCGGATTCCTGGAGTCGAGGTGGCGGGAAAGACGGGAACGGCGGAAACGGAGGGAGGGGAGCCCCACGCTTGGTTCATCGGGTTCGCGCCGGCTCGAAATCCGAAGGTAGCGGTCGCGGTGGTCGTGGAACACGGTGGCCTCGGCGGCAGGGTGGCCGCTCCAATCGCCAAGAAGGTCATCGAAGCCGTCCTCGGCGATTGAGGCGCTGGCGCATGCGACGGCATAGCGCCCTTAAACGTGTTAAACTAGGGGACGAAAAGCGATGGAGGGAAAGATCTTTCAGGGAAGATATCGTCTGATCGAGAGGATCGGTTCCGGGGGAATGGCCGATGTATATCGCGCCGAGGACACCGTTCTCTCGAGGCCGGTCGCCATGAAAGTGCTCTACCGAAGTCTGGCGGATGACCTCGATTTTGTGGAGCGCTTCAGAAGGGAAGCTAAGGCGGCCGCCTCGCTTTCGCATCCGAACATCGTGGCCATCTACGATTGGGGCGCGGAAGACTCCACCTATTTCATCGTGATGGAGTTCGTCGAGGGCGAAAGCCTTAAAGAGAAGATCAGGCGGATCGGGGCCCTTCCTCAGCATGAAGCGGTGAAGATCGGAAAGGATGTCGCCTCGGCTCTCTCCTACGCTCACAAAAAAGGCGTGGTTCACAGGGATGTCAAGCCGCACAATATAATCCTGACCCCCGAGGGTGAAGTTAAGGTCACCGATTTCGGAATCGCCAGAGCTGGCGCCTCTTCTATAACCCAGACCGGAACGATCCTCGGGACCGCCCATTACATATCGCCCGAGCAGGCCCGCGGCGAAGAGGTGGGGCCGGCCTCGGACATATACTCCGCCGGAATAATCCTGTACGAGATGCTCACCGGTCGCGTTCCCTTCGACGGCGAAAATCCGGTTTCGATAGCTTTGAAGCAGATCGAGGAGAATCCACCGCTTCCTTCCGTGGTGAACAGGTCGATAACCGTCGATCTCGAGAAAGTCGTGATGAAATGCTTGGCCAAGGACCCTTCACTTCGCTACCGAGATGCCGACGAACTGAAAGAGGATTTGTCCAGGGTGGAGTCCGGATTTCCGGTTATGGCGCCGCCCGCCGAGGCGACGATGGTAATCCCGCTTGCGGGGCAAAAGAAGCCGAAGCGAAGGCTGAGACGGGCGGTTATTTCGTCGCTCATAGCGGTCCTTCTCCTGGCGTCGGCGTTCGGTGCGGGATTCGCCCTATACGTCATGACCAAACCCTCGGTTGAAAAAGTCACGATTCCCAAGGTCGTGGGGCTCACCCTGGATCAAGCGAGGAGCCTTCTCGGGTCGAAAAAGTTGAAAGTTCGCAAGGGCGGCGAGGAATACTCCGAGACGGTAGCCGAGGGTCAGATAATACGGCAAAATCCCTCGGACGGATCGGAAGGAAAAGCGGGCGATTTGGTGACCGTCGTCATCAGCCTGGGCAAGCCCATCGTAACGGTGCCAAACGTGATCGGAGAGACGTCCGACAACGCCACGTCTAAAATGATGAAGGCGGGCTTGGAGCCGTCGGGCGAGAACGATTACGAATACTCTGATCGAGTTCCCGCCGGCAGGGTCATTTATCAATCTCCGGAGCCCGGGGAATCGGTGCGAAAGGGGACTCCCTTCAAGCTCAAGATCAGCCGCGGACCCGAAACGGTGCAGCTCCCCGACGTTTACAATAAAGCCGCTTCGGATGCCAAAGCGGGACTCGAGCAGCTGGGGTTCGTGGTATCGGTGAGCGAGGAGTTCAGCGACAGCGTCCCATCTGGACAGGTGATAAGAACGGCGCCTCCGGCCGGGGCGACCGTGAACAAGGGTTCGTCCGTCGCTCTCGTCGTGAGCAAGGGCCCGGAGCTCATTGCGGTGCCGAATGTGAAGGGAATGACCGAGGCCGACGCCAGAGCGGCGCTTCAAAGGGCCGGATTTGACGTGAAAGTGGAGTACATACCCGGCTCGTCCAAACCGGGCGAAGTCTTCGCTCAAACGCCTCGGGATGGGGAGCTTTTGAAGCGCGGTTCCATGGTCGTCATCTACGTCGGCCAGAAAGATTGAGATTTTTCGCCATCCCGGCGCCGCGTTTCCCGGAAAGGGAGCCGGCCAGCGGTTCGAAGGGAGCGGGCGCTCGGTCGGCTCGGATCGCGAAGGTTCCGCTCAAGCTATCTCTCGCTTGATCGTCGCGGCCGAGAGGACGACCATCAGGAGCGCGAACCCGATCAGGAAAGCTATCTCGATCGAGACCTCTCCCAGCGAGTACCCCTTGATCATGATGTTTCTGAGCGCGTTGCCCGCGTGGGTCAGCGGCATGATCTCGGCAAGCCATTGAAAGAGCTTCGGCATTTGATCGATGGGTATGACGACGCCCGACAGCAGCCCTTGAGGAGTGATGACGATCGGTATGAACTGCACCACCTGCAGCTCGTTTGCGGCGAACGAGGAGAAGAATATCCCCATGTTCACGCCGACAAGCGTAAGCAGGAACACGACCAGGAAGATCGCCCCCAGGTTGCCGACATAGTGGACCTTCAGCGCGTATATCGTGTAGAGCATTATGATGGCGACCTGGATGGTCGCGAAAATTATGAATCCCAACTGGTATCCGAGGATGATCTCCAGGCGGCTCGCGGGCGACGACATCAGCCTCTCGATCGTCCCCTGACCTCGCTCTCTCAAAAACGATACGGACGTTAGCAGGAAGACGAAGAAAAAGGCGAAGAAAGCGATGAACATCGGGGCGAAATAGTCGAGCGTCCCGAAATCGGTTCCCCCGTACTTGTAGCTCACGTCGAGCCCGAGCCCCTTCGCATCGCGTTCGAGGTCCCCGAGCGACTTTTGCAACAGGGCCATCGCTCCCTGGGCGCGCGAGGGATTGGAGCCATCGAGGATCAGCGAGAGATTTGGCTTCCCGCCCGAAAGAAGCTTCTCGCTGAAATCCTCCGGGAACTCGAGGACGGCGATGATTTTGCCGGCTTTGAGGAGCGAGCCCACCTCGCTTTCCCTGATTTTCAAGACGCTCAATTTATCCGCTTTTTTCAGAGCGTCTATCACCTTATCCGATGCCTTTACGGGTTTTTGGCCAGGTGGTTTGCCAGCGGGTTCGCCGGTGGGGAGCCCTCGTTCGGCGATGGATCCGTTCCGAGATAAACCCATAGCCGCAAAGCCATCGCTCGGCGCGTACGCTTTGTCTTTGTCGATCAGCCCTACCGTGAAGCTCGGCTCGGCGGTCAACAGCGGACCGAGCAGGGATATTATCAATATCGGAACGACGAACAGCAGGCCAAGCGTTCTCTTGTCGTGAAGAAACTGCCTAGCTATTCGCTGGGCTATCGCGAGGGTTCTGGTGGCGCTCATGCCAAAATCTCCTTTTCGGCGCCCGCCCCGGAGCTTTCAAGGGCCAGGAATGCTTCCTCCAGCTTTGCTGAAGACGTGGCGGCTAGGATATCGGAGAGCGCGCCTTCGATGAGCAGCTTTCCCTTTCTCAGAAGCGCGAGCCGATCGCATCGCTCGGCCTCGTCCATGACGTGGCTCGAGACCACGATCGTCGCACCTTGGGCGTTTAAGCGCTTGAAGTGGTTCCAGAAAGAGATGCGAAGCGCGGGGTCGACGCCGACCGTCGGCTCGTCGAGGAAGATTATCTTGGGCGAATGGACGAGGGCACATGCGAGCGAGGCTCGCTGCTTCATTCCTCCGGATAGCGACGAAACGAGCGCCTTCCTCTCCTCGGTTAGCTCGACCAGCTCGAGCGCCTCTTCGACCTTAGAGCGCCTTTCCTTTCGACCCTCTATGCCGAAGATTTTGGCGAAGAACTCCAAGTTCTCCTCGACCGAAAGATCGTTGTAAAGGGCCGGCAGCTGCGTCATATAGCCGATTTTTCGGGCGATCTCCCGCGAACCGGGTTTGTGCCCGAGGACTTTTACGTCGCCCGATGTGGGCGAGATGAGCCCAACCAGCGTGCGGATAAGGGTCGTCTTTCCAGACCCGTTGGGGCCCAGAAGCCCGAACGTTATGCCGGCCGGGATTTCCAGCGAGAGATCATCGAGAGCCCGTATCCTTTTGAAGTCTTTGACCAGGCCTTTCACTGCGACGACGGGTTCCATAAAGCGCCTCCCGATTTCTGAGTATCTGGGCGAACCCCGGGTTCTCCGCATCGGTCAAGATCGATATAAGCTCGATGGAAGAGCTCGCCACCCGTCCCTGATCGCTCAGGCCACCTTATCGACTCGCTTCTCGCCCAATATTAGTTTCGCCAGATGAAGATGTAAAGTTACCGCGCCTCATCCGCGGCCCAACCGATGTTCGTTGACCGGCCCGATCTTCCGATCGGGCCCTACACCGGGTAGCGACGTCCGGACGACGCGTGGAAGGTCATCCGTCCGCCAAACGCCCACGTGAACCGTAGGGTCCGTTCCCCGAACGGACCGTTATAGATAGATCGTCCGCGGACGAAATAACCAGTACAAACGCTCGATCAACCGAAAACCTCACTATTTCAATTGCGTAGCCATCGGCTTGCGGCTGTTTCCATAAGCGGGGTATCCTATGAGTGAATATCTTATGGCGGTCGAGCGAGACATCGAATGAGCGCAGATAGCATATTGATCACGGCAAACGTACTGTCGGCGATCGCTGGGACCGTCGCGGCGTACGCTTTTTTATACGCCGCGGTAGTCACCAGAAGGCAGCTCCGGATCATGCACGCCCAGCACGTGAGAGAAGCGGCGGATAAGGCCTTTGAAGAATTCGACTCGGACGAAGTGCGCGCCGCGAGAGCCTATCTTTTCAACACGGACCTCCCCGAAGACGTCAGCGAGCTCACGGGCCAGCAGCTCAAAGCGGTCGAAAAGGTGGGCCTCGTCATAGAAAGGATGGGTTTTCTGGTTGAGACCGGACTCATAGATCCACCCGACCTGGTGCTTTCGAGGCTTTGCGGGGCGATCTTGAGGTGCGATGCTAAGATTGGGCCCTACCTGGAACAGGAGCGCGTGAGGAGGAACGATCCCGATCACTTCCTCTACTACGAAAAGCTGATCGGGCGAGCCTGGGAATACTGGCGATCGAAGCACGGCGACGAGCTCCCCGCGAGCTTCAAAAGGCAACTTTGAGCTGAGGACGCCGAAGACCGGGACGTCGTTCGCTTTATCGCATTTCACGGACACCGCGAGAGCGCATCCGCCTGCGCGGATATGGTGGGGTTCGAATCCAGCTTGCAGCTCGAACGAAAGAAGCCCGCCGGGCGGAAGTGGCGGGCTTTATCCGGGATGTGGAGAATAGGGGATTCGAACCCCTGACCTCCGCCGTGCAAGGGCGGCGCTCTCCCAACTGAGCTAATTCCCCGCGATGGCGCTTCGATTCGCTATTTTACGCGAAATGTCCTCCTCGGCCAACATCGTTTTGGGCCGCTTCTTCGTCCGGTTCGCCGACTTTTCGGGGCGGCGCTGCGCGCTTGATGCCGTGGAGCGGCGCGGTGTCGCTTCTCGCGCGTTCGCGATTCTCTTCGCGTCGCGGCACCGGGGGATGCGGGAGCCGCGCTTTCAGTGGTTCGCTCGATCGAAAATACGCGGATCTTTTCTCAATCGCGCGAAACCGCATTTCTCCTGCGGCGGGTTATAGGGCCGGCTACAGAGCGGCCGCCATCTCATCGATGATCCTTAAGGCGGCCTCTTTTCTATCGGGCGCGCCGATGATCGGTCTTCCGACGACGAGGTAATCGGCGCCGGCCCTTATCGCCTCTTTCGGGGTAGCGAATCTTTTGTGGTCTTGAATCTCGTTCTCCTTCGGCCTTATTCCCGGCGTGACGATGATCAAGCCGCCGCCGGTTTCGCGCTTGATTATCGACGCTTCTCTCGGCGATGAAACCACGCCGTCGCATCCGTATTCCAGGGCTTTCTTGGCCCTGAGCAGCACCAGGTTCTCGACCGACGTTTGGATCCCCAGGTCGTGAAGGTCGCGGTCGTCGAGGCTGGTTAAGACCGTCACGGACAGGAGCTTCAGGTTTGCGCTCCCCCGTCCTTTCACCGCCTCCCTCACGATTTCACCGTTTCCGTGGATCGTCAAGAAAGATACGCCCAGCTCGGAGACTTGCTTTGTGGCTTGCTTCACGGTCTCGGGGACGTCGTAATACTTGAGGTCGAGGAAAACTTTCTTGCCGTTCTGAATCAGCCAATTCACCAGCTCCAAGCCGGTGGCCAGGTGAAGAACTATGCCGATCTTGAAAAATGAAACGATGCCATCGAGCTCTTGAACGATGCTCTTTGCGGCATCGATATCGCGAACATCTAAAGCGCAGATCAGACGATCGTTTATTTCAAGGACTCGGTCCAAGCTCGATTCTCCCAAAGCGCGCTCAAGGGGCTTTTATCTGGCTGCAATTATATTGCCAATCGTCGAGGGATACAACGAACGCGCCTCGGTTTCCGAATTTCCACCCCGTTATTCGCGGTTCTCTTCGGTCAGGAAGCTCGCGGAAACCGCCGTTCGCTACAGGGTGCTCGGCGGAAAGGGTCGCCTAATAGCGAGGCAAAGGCGATCGAACGAGCGCGCTCTTGTGGGCCTAAGTGGATTCGAACCACTGACCTCACCCTTATCAGGGGTGCGCTCTAACCGGCTGAGCTATAGGCCCGCCCGAACGTCCATATTTTACACTCGGAAGCTCGCGCGCGCAACGGCGAAGTGGGCGCAAGCACTTCTCGCTTGCATGCTGCATCTGCCATTTGCTATTGTCGCTTTGAAGGGGCGAATCCGACCCAAAGCGCAACTTTGAAAAACGGCGCAAGAGTTGCGAGTGGGTGTACGGGGCAAATATAATTAAAGCCCGATCGGGCTAAGCGTGGTGACTGAGATGCCGGAGATGGAAGTACACGGCGTGAACTTGGATGTGATGACGAACCAACCGGTGATCATCCTCAAAGACAGGACCTCGAGTCGGTTCCTGCCGATATGGATCGGCCAATTCGAGGCCACGGCGATCTTGATGGAAATGCAAGGGATAAAGCCGTCGAGGCCGCTCACCCACGATCTTTTGAATTCGATAATCGGGGATTTGCACGCTCAGGTCACGAAGATAATAATAAACGATCTCAGGGACGGGACTTTTTACGCTCAAATTCATTTGAGCTTCAACTCGTCGACGCTCGCCGTCGACGCCAGGCCGAGCGACGCGATAGCCCTCGCGGTCAGGGCCCGCGCGCCGATTTTCGCGGAAGAGGAGGTCCTCGAGAAGGCCGCGGTTTTCAGCGAGGAAAGCGAGGAGGACATCGTAGAGCGCTTTCGGGAATTTCTCGATAACGTCCAGCCTGAGGACTTCAAGGATCTGGAACCTCCAGCAGAATGATAAACAAATCCCCGCCGAAGCGGGGATTTTTCCGCTTAATGGATTAAAAGGTCACGTCTCCCAATATATCGACCCTTTTGATCGCGCCCTTCGGGATGATGTGGAAGTCGTTGTGCCTATAACCCTTGCCGCGATTCGTCAGGTCGTAATCTTGAACGAGAACGATGTAGTCCTCCGCTTCTTTCCAGAGGAGTCCGACGGTAATCTTCGACAGCCTGAAAATCTCGAAGTCGTCGGGCAGTTCGACTCGCGAGTAGGCGGTGATGTCTTCCCACTCGACGACCGCCACGGGCTTTTCCTGCTTTTCCCTTTCCTCTGGCTCCCTGAGAAAGTCGATCTCCGAAGTCATCGCCTCAGTCTGTGCGAGAGCTTCTTTGCTCGTTCCTTTCATCGTCACGCATATCATCCTCAACGGCCTGGATTGAGCGAACCGCATCAAAATTCTAGTCCGCGTCGGCGCTCCGTGTCAAACTTTTTACGCACGAAATAGCTGGTCAGCCTGGCAATTGCTCGCCCGACTTGCGATGGCAGGAGCGCCGGCCATCGACAATTGAGTGGGCGTTGTGGAAAATAAAAGCGGAAAGCGGCGATCGGCGGAGGCAAGTTTTGCGCTTGAGGATAGAGAGGAGGACGGCGGACGCCATTTCGGTGCTCGACGTCGAAGGCCAACTCGATCTTTCCAACTGCCACGTCCTTCACGAGGCGGTCGATAAGGAGGTCAGCGAAGGACGGTTCCGCATAGTTTTGAATCTGAAGCTGCTCTCATTCATAGATTCGTCGTGCCTGGGCAGCATTTTGGGCAGCCTTGACGAGGTGAAAAAATCCGGCGGCGATTTGGCCATCGTCGGGAACCCGCTGGTGGAGAGGATAATAACTCTAACCGGCCTTCGCCACATCCTGTCGCTGCACGCCACCGTCGACGGCGCGATCGAAAGCCTCTCCGAAGCGGAATCCTGAATGCGAGTTCAGAAGCTCCATGACTGGGACATCACACCTCTTGAAGCGCTGGAAATCCAGCGAGAGCTCCGTTTGCGGGTAATCGAAACCCCCCTCGAAATCGGGAAGATAAGGTGCGTCCTCGGGGCGGACGTGTCCAGCTCGAAGAGTTCGGACGACGTTTTCGCGGCCGTCTCGGTGCACACTTTTCCTTCGCTGGAAATCCTCGAGAACCGGACCGCGGTTTGCAAGGCCGCTTTCCCTTATATCCCGGGCCTTCTGGCGTTTCGGGAAGTTCCAGCCCTTGCTCTCGCCCTGGAGAAAGTGGAATCCGCGGTCGACGTCGCCATTTTCGACGGGCACGGCGTGGCCCATCCGCGCGGTCTCGGAATAGCGTCGCACGTAGGGCTTATGCTCGGGATACCCTCCATAGGTTGCGCGAAAAAGAGGCTCGTGGGTCGGTTCGAAGAGCCGGGGCCCAACAAAGGGGACCGGACCCCCCTGATTTACAGAGGGCGCGTGGTCGGCAGCGTCGTTCGCACGCGCGAAAAAGTCGCTCCCGTTTTCGTTTCGGTGGGTAACGCTATAGATCTCAAAAGCGCGGTAGAAGTGGTGCTGGCGAGCGCCGTTCGCTACCGGTTGCCGGAGCCGATCCGCGCTGCTCACGCCCTCGCGAACGAGCTGCGCCGGCTGCACGGCGCGTGAGCCGCGCGGCTATCTAGCTCGATGAAGCGCCCCCGGTTTGCCTCGCCGGACCGACGCTCGCCGGCAAACCATCGATAAGTCGCCTTTCCAGGCGAAACTCCCGCTCTAGCCCGTAGACCGTAATCGTATCCACCGCGATCAGGCGGAGCGGGTTTCTCTTGAAATGCAGTATCTGCAGGGCGTATGGAAGCCCTTTGTCCTCGCGGAAGGTTCTGAGCCCGGCCGCTCCGGTGGTGCCCGCGTTGATGAACGCGTACCCCCTCTTGATCTCCATGTAGGGCCTGTGCACGTGGCCCGTTAGCACGACGGGCGCGATCCCGAAAGCCGTTTTGGCGATCGTTGGGTTATGGGCGGCCGCTATCTGCGGCTTTTCCTTCCACACGAGCTTCTTGAAATCCCTCGCGGCTGCCTTCAGCTGGTGTTCGGTGGCATCGACGGTGCTGGTGGTTGAGCTCGCGGGGTCGGCAGCGCCGAGCACCGAGATTCCTTCGATCTCGATTTTGGACCCGTCGACGACCTTCACGTTCGCCAGGCTTTTCATTTTCGCGATCGATTCCGGAGAATCGTGGTTCCCGGGAACGAACAGGTAAGGCAGCTTCAGATCTCCTATGCGCTTCAAAAAGGAAACCTCCAGTGGCGTTCCGAAGTCCGTCGCATCCCCGGTGTCGATGACGAAAGCGACTCGGTAATCCTTCGCGATCCGCGATATCAGATCGAGCGCTGCGGGATTGGCGTGAATGTCGGACACGTGCAGGACGCGGATATCTCCATCCCCGGCTTTTATCGGCTCCCAGGAGCTGACCTTCGAATAAAACTCGTGAACGTTCCCCGCGACCTCTTGTATTTCCTTGCGGAAGGTTTTCAGGGCGCCCAGGCGATCGGCGAGCGCTTCGGTCATCCACGGAGCCGCGGTGAGAGCGCCTTCGTACCTCGGCTGTCGAAACGCGTTAACGTCATAAGTCTCGTACGCCGCGCCCAGGACGGCGGCCGCTCCGATTGCGCCGACCAGCGCTCCCAGCGCGGCGTATCTCGCTTTTCTTCCCGCGAGAAGCGAGCCGATGGCTCCCCCGGTTGCGGCTATGGCGATCAGTCGAACGACGAAAGCCCGCGCAGTCCTGAAAGCATCCCGCTCAATCTTTCCGATGAGCTCATTTTCGGCGCTGGCTTCGTCGGCGACCTTTTCGATTTTGTCGGGATACACCCGTTCCAAAGATGCCGAGAGCTGGACCGGGGATTTATGGGTGTAGGCCGAAATTTCCCCGAACGGCGGCACCTTTAAAGAGGTTTCGCCTCTTATCGCGGGCCGCGCCGCCAGGTTCAGCGACACCCCGTCGATCTCGTACGACGTCGCGCCGAACGCGGCGATCGCCGCCGCGCCCAAAGCCGTGGCCGCCGAGCAGGCGAGGATGACCTTCGCTATCGTCCTGGTTAGGGAGCTCATCGGACCACCTTGCGGCCGCATCTCGGTTTAAGGGCTTATATGTAGAATTAGACCGCGGATCGCTCCGAAAGTTCGTCCGAGGTCAAGGTGGTGCTCGGCCGCTCAAGGTAAATTCTAGGGGGTGCGAATACATCCGCAAGGCACTTGCGCCGGCCCCATTATCCTGCGGATAGACTTCAAACGTTTAAAATGCAAACGAACGGGATCGGCGAGAAAGCCGATCCCGGTGGATTCAAGGCCTCGCTTATCCTTCGCTCGAAATTCGGCTTATTCCTCGGGTTTTTCGCCCTCTTCCGCGCCGGGCTCGCCTTTGGCTTCTTCCGCGGGAGCTTCCGCTTCTGGGGCTTTCTTGCCTTTTATTTCCTCCGATACCGTTCGCGCCGCCGATTCCGCCACGCCAGCTGCCTTCTCGACGGCCTGTTCTCCTATATCGGTCGCGAGTTTGATGCCCTCGTGGGCGGCGTCGCCAAAAGCTTCGATGCTCGACTTCAAGCGCTCCCGAGTCGCCTCTATCCTGGTGCGAATCTGCTCGGCTTGATCGGCCGCCGCCTTTCTCACCCACTCGCTCTGTTCGGTGTACGCTTCCCGCCCTTGATCGATCAGCTCTTCGATGCGGCGCCGGAGCTCTTCGCGCGTTTCCTTGCCGGCGCGGGGCGCATAAAGAAGACCCCCTATGGCTCCGGCCAGAGCTCCAACGATGAAGGCGGAAATCCTGCCACCTTTCTTTTCGGCCATCTCGCTATCCCCTTTACGATCGATATTTTCCCGCCAGCTAAACCGCTATTCTGTTCAAAGCGAAACCGACCAATTTCTCCACGAGGTCGCCGAATGACATCCCTGCGGCCGAAGCCGCCATCGGAAGGAGGCTCGTCTCGGTCATTCCCGGACTCGTGTTCAGCTCCAGCACGTAGGGCACTCCTTCCTCGATAATAATATCGACGCGAGAAACGTCCCTGCAACCCAGCGCCTTATGGACGGTTACGGCCGTTCGCTGAACGAGGGATGTCAAGTCGTCCGATAGGCGCGCCGGAACGTGGTAGCTCGTGGCGCCCATCGTGTACATCGATTCAAAATCGAAGAACTCCTTCGCTTTTTCAATCTCCACCACCGGCAGAGCAACCGGATCGCGGTCGCCGAGAATGCTCACGGCCACCTCTATGCCCCTAATATACCTCTCCAGCACGACTTTGTCATCGTATGACAGCGCCCCGATGAGCGCTTGAGGCAGTTCATCGGCGCTGTGCGCTATCTTGATCCCCAGGGCGGAACCCTGCCCGGCTGGTTTCACAACTATGGGCAGGCCAAGCCTTTCGATGACCTCATCGAGAAGCCCCGCGGCCCCCATCTCGCGGAAAGAACCGGAGGAAAGGGTCAAAAAATCGGGGGTCGGAATTCCCTCTCGGCGGAATATCTCCTTCGAAAGGGCCTTGTCGAAGCCGAGCGCCGAGGCGAAAACGCCGGGCCCGGTATACGGAATGCCCAGGATCTCCAGCAACTCCTGGACCGTGCCGTCCTCTCCATATTTCCCGTGGAGGGCGATGTACGCGAGCGCGGGCCTTTCGGACCGGAGGTTCTCGACCAGCCGCTCGTCCACATCGAGTCGCATCACGCGATAACCCCTGTCTTCGAGCGCCTCAGCTACCCTCTCGCCGCTCTTCAGGGATATTTCTCTCTCCAAAGAGCGCCCTCCCATCAAGACGGCGATTTTTTCTTTCACCTCTCACTCCTCCAATCGAGATGCCTCTTTGCTTTTGTAGAAGGATTCATAGAGGGCGATCTTTTCTTTGACGACTTCGCTTAATCTTTCTATGCCCACCATGATGATACCTTCTTCGCAAAATGAAAAGTTGAGCCTCATGCTGTTCTTGCCCGAGCCATCGGGGTAGAACGCCCTTCCAGATATGTAGGCCACCTTGGCTTTCTGAACCGCTTCGGCGAGCATTTCGCCGGTGTCGATGGCCTCGGGCAGGCTTGCCCAAACGAAGAGGCCCCCGTCTGGCTTCGTCCACGCGGTGCCTTTCGGCATGAACTCTTCGAGGGCCGAAAGCATGGCATTCCGCCTTCTTCTGTACATTTTTACGAGGTTATCCAGGTGATCGCGCCACGGAAAGCTCCTGAAGTACTCTTCGGCGACGAGCTGCGTGAACGAGCTCGTGCAAAGATCGGCGGCCTGCTTGGCGAATATGAGCTTCTCGAGGATCGGCCTAGGCGCGACGACCCAGCCGAGCCTCATGCCTGGAGAAAAAATCTTCGAGAGGGTGGATACGTAGATGACGTTTTCGCTCATGGATCTCAGCGTCGGAAGGTGTTCGCCGGAATAGCGAAGCCACCCATACGGATTATCCTCTATGACCAGGAGATTGCGCTCTTTTGCCAGCTCGACGAGCCTTTTTCTCCTTTCGAGCGACATCGTGACTCCGGCGGGGTTGTGAAAGTTGGGCACCGTGTATAGGAACTTCGGTCGTATCCCCTCGCGATCGAGCAGGGCGAGCTTCTCTTCCAGCTCTTCGACGATTAACCCGTTTTCATCGAGGGAAACCAAAACGTAGTTGGGCTCGTATCCGGAAAAAGCCTGAACGGCCCCGACGTAGGACGGCCCCTCTACGACGATCGTGTCACCGGTTCCTATGAAAATCTTCGCGAGCAGTTCCAGAGCCTGCTGACCGCCGTCGGTGACGATAAAGTCGTCCAAGCCGACGTCTATCCCCTCTTCTTTCATGAGTTCGACCAAGAACTCTTTAAGGCCCTGATGGCCCTCGGAGGGTCCGTACTGCAGGGCCGAGTGCCCGCATTGGGCCATCACGCGCTCCGTCGCCTTCGCTATGTGCTCGCACGGGAAGGCGCGCGTGTCCGGCAGGCCTCCCGCGAAAGAGATTATGTCCGGCCTTTGGGTCACGGCCAGCATATTTCGCACCTCTGAGGAGCGCATTTTTGACGCACGCGGTGCGTATATGTCTTTCCAGCGGTCGAAATCGAACTCCGTCATGTCTCCCCTAAAACAAAAATTCCCCGTCCTGCGCAGGGACGGGGCAGCGACCCGTGGTACCACCCTTTTTCGTCGCGTCCTCTCGGCCGCGACCTCGGCGAGTCGAAACTCGGGAGATAACGGTTCCACCGGCCGGGCTTTAGGCTAACCGCTTTATTCCCGGCGGCTCCGGGGCGGCCTTCCGCTGCTCCCGATATCGGCCTTCCAGCTTCGGCTTCCGGGTACGCGCGGGCCCGCGTCCGTAGTCCGAGGCCGACTCTCTCGATCGGTTCGGCGAGCGTACTCTTCCCCTTCACAGCCAGCCTATCGGTTTACGTGATCATATATCAGCCCGGTCTCCAAGTCAATCGCTCTCAGCTCTTTGTCGGAATTAGATTTCCGCGAAGGTGCTGCAGCTCGGTTTGCGACGATTACCGCCGATTTTGCCGAAACGCGGTCGAATCCACGATGTCGGCATCGATGATGGGGACGCGAAAGGGAGATTTCGTTCCGGGAACGGAGGCGACGACCCCCGCGAGTTTGCCATACACCTCTACCGTCGCTCCGATCTCGGGATGAGCCTTCGCGCGGACGACGAAAACCTCTTTCAGCTTCGGGTTTTCTGCGATGAAGCCTCCTTCGGTTTCGCCAGTCACTATGCCCCACCAAGCTACCTTCGAGCCGATGGATCCGCCCTCCGCGGCCTTTTGAAAGCTGATTCCCTCTAGTTGGTATGCCTTGCGCCCGGCCGCTGCGGAATAGACGACCGGGCCCTTGATCGCCGCGGCTTCGGAGCTCAGGATGTTCCTCTTAACCATCGCTTCCAGCTCGCCCAAGGCGCGCGCTTCCTCCAGTTTCTGGCTCGCCGGGTAGAAGTCCTTTTTCGCGCTGAGGGCATCCTCGAAGTCGAGAATCGCCTGTCCGTATTCTTTCCTCCGCAAATGATCGAGGCCCGCTCGATACGAGTTGAGATACGAGGGGGCCTCCAGCGGCGCGGTCCTGCGGGGAAGCGGAGCGGGTGCCACCTCATTTTCCTTCGCCTTCGGCCGCAGAATCAAGCCAATGAGGACGATAAGGGCGGCCGACAGCGCGGCTAACTTCCAGCGGCGCCGCCTCCCGTCTCCGCTTTTATCGATCTTCTCCCCGGTTTCGCCCTTCGCGCTTTTCGCCGAGGCGGTCCCTTCGGGGCCGGTCAAATCGCCCCGTTCGGTCCCGTTGCCCCCGGGCGCTTCTGCGCCGTCGCCTCGATTAAGCATCCAGATCCCTTCTGCGGATCAAAAGCTCTTGAAATGGCCTCTTTCGAAAGCTTTTAAGATGATACCCCAGATTTGCTTTCGGAAAGCGCGCGAAGGTTCGCGGGGCTGGCCCCGATGGGCCATTTTTCGCGTTTGTTCCGGCGGCCATCTGCCCGCGCCTTGCCCGAACCGCGCGGTCCGTTCGGGGAATCGACCATGCGATGATGCGCACGCGCGGTTGTCGGTTGAACGGATACTTGTGCGTTTTGCGCCCACGGCTGCTTAAAACGGCGCTCGCTCGCGCGCCGACGAATGCCGTTTGGGCCGCGAACGCATGCGAGTGCGCCGCATCGCCGACGTCGCATTTTTGGCGCGCGCCATCGCCGACGGTTTAAAGTCCGTTCGGTTAGCTTGCGGAGCGGACCTTGGATAGCGGCGGTGCGCGCGGGTCCTTTTCCGGGCGCCGTTGGTGTAGAATCATCGTTAATGGACATCGGAGGTTCGAAATGAGGCACATCACCTTCTTGAGCGACTTCGGCTCGAAAGACGAATGGGTAGGCGCGTGCCGGGGCGTCATTTGGAAGCTCGCGCCCGATGCGATAATCAACGACATCACCCACGAGATACCGCCTTTCGACGTGAGGAAGGGCGCTTTCGTGCTCGCCGCGGCCATTCCGCATTGCCCGAGGGGAGTTCATCTTGCGGTCGTCGATCCGGGCGTCGGTACTTCGAGGCGGGGCGTCGCCCTTAAAGTCAGCAGGGGCGACTACCTGGTAGGCCCGGACAACGGACTGCTGATCCCGGCCGCAGAAGCGCTGGGCGGCGCGATCGGCGCCAGGGCCCTCGAGTCGACCGAGGGAGCGGCGCCGACGTTCCATGGGCGGGATGTTTTCGCGCCCGTGGCGGCTAGCCTTCTGCTGGGCGCGGCCTTCGACGAGCTGGGGTCCGCATTAGACCCCGAATCTCTTGCGCCGGCGCCCTGGGTGGAGGCCTCTGTAGAAGCCGGCCGCATTTTGGCGGAGGTCATAGACGTAGATCGATTCGGAACGGTTCGCTTGAATGCCAAGCCGTCATCCATCGACAAAATGGGGGCTTCTTTGAGCTGCGTCCTCAGGTTGTCTTGGCGGGATTCATCGATCGCCATACCCTTCGTGAGGACTTTCGGGGACGTGCAGGAAGGAGCGCCGTTGCTTTTTTTGGACTCAAGCGGCTACTTGGCCATCGCCATCAACATGGACAGCGCTTCTGCGAGGTTGGGCTTGAGGCCGGGAGATCGCGTTGCCATCGGTCCCCTTTGATCGTAGGCCTCGCGGGAGGTGCTACTTGCCGGCTTGACCGTTCAGGGTCACCAGCGGCGGAAGGCGATCCGCCTTTTCGTTGAGGTCTTTTATGAGGCTATTTATCTCGTCCGCGCCGAGGTTTCCCGGAATCAGGTACGCAAGGACGTCCTTTCTGGTCCAAAAGTATTGGGTTTCACCCTTTGGCCTCGTGACGAAAACCTCCGATTCACCTAGCACCTCCGTCGAAAGGCGCTCGAAGCCTCCGCCATATCGACCCATGGCTTGCTTCATTTTCTCCAGCTGCTCTTCGGCCACTCGATCGCTTTCATAGCGCGTTAGCCAAATCGTTATCCCCCCTTCGTAGGAGGCGATGGCCGCGTCCGCTGCCGGTTTGACGTTTCCTTTGTGGAGCTCTTTCGTCGCGTTCATGGCTGCGTCTTTCCCCATGGACCGCAGGAGCCTTCGCGAACCTATGGCAGGCGACAGAATCTTTTCCAGATCCGAAGCAGGGCGCTCCGATGGTATCGCGCGGTAGCTCGCCTCGGGCGACGGCTCGACGGTGCTTTCGGGGGAGCTCGAGGAGCGCGAAACCGCGATCGCCACGGCGATCGCGCTGGCTAGAATTATTATCAGAGGCGCCGCGAAGCGCCTCAATCCGTCGATAAAATCTCTCATGGTTTGCCTCCGACAAGGGATTCGCTTCAAATTACAAGCCGCCTCGCTATTCTACTACAGCTTGTCGCAACTAACAACGGCGGATGCGCATTGGCGCGCGGATTTCGATGCGCATCGAGCCGCCGCGCGCACCGAGGATCGCGCGATTTCCGACGGGGACCAAGAGGCGCAAATGGGTATTTAAAACTCGCTCTTGAGGGTGAAAGGAGGGAAGTTCGGTGTTCAGAACCGGGGGTGAGCTTCTTCAACAGGCTTGGAAAAGGGGCTACGCGATTGGCGCGTTTAACACCAATAACCTCGAAATATCGAAATCCATTTTGGCCGCGGCCAAAGAGACGAGGGCGCCTTTCATCTTTCAGGTTAGCCCTTCGGCGGCAAAATACGCGGGCATCCACTTCTTGACGGCGATAAACCTGATCGCCGAAACGGAGGCGAGCAGGGAGGGCATCCCCTGCGCCCTCCATCTCGATCACGGCCTGACGTTTCAAGATGTGATGCGCGCGCTAAAGGCGGGATTTACCTCGGTCATGATCGACGGCTCGAAATATCCGTTCGAAGAGAACGTGGCGCTTACGAGGAAGGTCGTGGAGGCGGCTCACGAGATCGACGTCTCCGTCGAGGGAGAACTGGGAAGGTTAGTGGGGGTTGAGGAGGAAATCAGCGTGTCCGAGCGGGAGGCGTCGATGACCGATCCGGATAAGGCGAAGGAGTTCGTCGAGCGCACAGGGGTGGATTCCTTGGCCGTATCGATCGGCAACGCGCACGGCTGGTACAAAGGAAAGCCGCAGCTCGATTTCGATCGCCTCAAAGCGATAAACGAGGCGGCGGGTATTCCCCTCGTGCTCCACGGAGGCTCGGGCATACCCGACGAGGACATCCGAAAGGCGGTGTCCCTCGGGATAGCAAAGATAAACATAGATACGGAAATAAGGGACGCGTTCAAAAGGGGAGTGACCGGATTCATCGAGGCCAACCCGGAAGTCTTCGATCCCAGAAAGATCTTGGCGCCAGCCATCGAGGAAATGACCAAGGTCGTAGCGGAAAAGATGAGGCTTTTCGCTTCGGCCGGGAAGGCGGACGAGATGGCTCAGGGCTTGAGGCGGGCGGCCTGAACCCCTGAGGTCCTACGGCGCGTTGGTGCTCTATCGGCAAATTCCGGGAGGTGGAGCGGATGAGAATAGGGCTTTTAACCGGCGGCGGAGACTCATGCGGCATCAATGCGGCCATTCACGCCGCCGCCGTCAAGGCCGCCAAGGATGGCCACAAAGTAGTCGGGATTAGAAATGGATGGGCCGGGGCGATCGAGGGTTGGTTTTTCGAATTGGATCCGGACGTGATCTCCCCCGCGACTCTAGGCCGCGGCGGAACGCTCCTGGGGACTTCCAGGACGAATCCTTTCAAGATGGACGGGGCCGTCGAGAAAATGCAGAAAAACGTCGAAGAGGCCGGATTGGAGGCGATCGTCGCCATCGGAGGCGACGATACGCTAGGGGTCGCCCACAGGATCAACGGCCTGCCAAAGCCCATACCGTCTGTCGGAGTTCCCCAAACAATCGACAACGACATCTCGGGGACTGACTACGCCATAGGGTTCCATACGGCCGTTGAGGTCGCGACCGAGGCTGCGGATCGCCTCGCGACGACGGCGGAGAGCCACAGCCGAATAATGATCCTCGAAGTCATGGGGCGGGATGCGGGGCACGTGGCGCTGGCTGCCGCGGCGGCCGGAGGAGCTGATCTCGTGCTCGTGCCGGAGCACCCGTTCACCATCGAAGAGGTGGTCGACCTGGTCAAGGAGAGGCGAGCGGCCGGAAAAACTTTCAGCTTGATCGTCGTGGCCGAAGGGGCCAAACCCAAGGGGGCGGAGCAAATAACGGTCAGCGAGAAGACCGACGCGTTTGGGCACGTCCGCCTCGGAGGCGTGGCCGATTTTTTGGCCAACGAGATAGAGGCGCACACCGGCTTCGAAACGCGCTCCATGAACCTAGGGCATCTGCAAAGGGGAGGCACGTCCACCCCGTTTGACAGGATTCTGGCCACGCGGCTCGGATATGCCGCCATCGAGCTGGTCGAGCGCGGCGAGTTCGATCGCATGGTTGCAGTGCGAGGAAACGAAATCGTGTCGGTGCCTTTAGAAGAGGCGATCGGGAAAACGAAGCCGGTCGACGAAGAGCTCTATCGCGTGGTTAGCGACCTTTACGGGTACGTGCGCATGAGGCCGGCGGCCTAGTCGTCGGTCCATTCGCTTGATGCGACGCCGCGCCGGATTATAATGAGAGCGAGCTTTTTCGCTCGGCGGTTCGGCGCTATCATCGAGAAGATCCCTCGCTGATCTACCGCGAAAGCGCGGTCAGTTCTCCCGGAGAGCGATGGGCTCGTCCTCGTTCTTCAAGAAAGCCGAGGCGATGATGAAGAGGGCGTTTCTTTATTTTCTGGCAATTTCGGTCGCCGCGTCCCTGGCATTGGCTGGCCTTTCCAAAAGCGAATCCGCAGTTCGCTCAAGGGTCAGAAAGCCGTCTTCCTCGAGGGGTGGGAAGAAAGCGTCCATCCGGTCGGTCGGGAGCGCGGCGCGTCCCGCTAAGATCGCTTTGATAAAGAGCTCGGTGAGCGCCGAGTACGGGAAGAACGCGCTCCAAAGGCAGGTCGACTTTTCTTATTACGCCGAGGAAATTCTCCACAACTACGGGATCACCTTCGATGTGATCGACGATGGGCGCTTGAACGAAAGGGCGTTATCGCCCTACGCGCTCGTAATAGCGGCCGGCTGGTCGAGGGCGGGTTCCGCAGATGCGGTGAAAGCGGTCGAGAAGTTCGTGAACTCGGGCGGCATCTTCCTCTCCACGGGATGGCTCCTTGCCGAGAACTTCGGGGGGGCTGGTGCACTGGATCGGTTCATCGGGGTTAGGGCCTCTGCTGCCCGGAGGGCCGAATACCGGCTTTCGTTCGACGCAGGCGATGACCCCATCTTTAGAAAATGGGGAGCTTCGACGATATACGGCGTAACACGAGGGCGCGGCGCCCTCGGGTTCGACAGGGTGATCGATGCGGTTAGCGGAGCGCGCGCCATCGGGAAAATGTACGACGAGAGCGGCAATAGGGTGGGCGATGCCGTCGTCGTGGCCGAGCGCGGACGGGGTTATGCGGTCTCCGCTGGCCTCGATTTCGCAAACGCGATCGCCGCCTATAGGGAGCCCGTCGATCCCTCTTTGGTTGCGGACTTCCAAGGCCCACACGCAGACCCATCGGCGAAAAGGGCAGCCGAAAGGGGCTTTAGAAACCTCATCGAGTACGCGCTTTCTCTCAAAGGGTTGCCCCTTGTTTACAAATGGAACAGCGAGAACGGCGCCAGAATCACGGCGTTCGACAGGGACGATATCGACCGGCCGTTCGACTTCGACCAGATCGAAACGCGGGTGAACTTGCGGCAAAGGCACGGCGCGCAGGGGACGACTTATATAAGGGTAACCGAAGGGAGCGGCCTTCCCCCGCTTATAAGAAAGGACAAAGTGGCCGATTGGGAAAGCCGCGGGTCGCAAATCGCCCTGCACTCGGAATTCGCATCCAGAGGCGGAGGCAACGGCAGCGCGGTCTCGGAGGCTCGCTGGGAAAAAAAGAGGGCGGAGGAGCTATTCGGGCACCCGGTGGTTGACGAGGTGGCCCACGGAGCTCCGGGGAATTCGGATGCGGGCAGCTGGGAACCCTCTACGGAAGCCGGCTTCGCGGCGGCGGGACACGCCGCCACGTCGTACGTGGAAAGATTGCCGTTGGCCTCCTTGGGTTACTCCGTTTTTGGGATTCCCGCGCAGGTGGTCTTCGAATCGGTCCCGCTGGAGGAGGACAAGCGGGTTTTCGACGAAGAGCTCAAATCCCACGGCTTTTTCGGTTTCCTCGCGCACTCTGAATACTTGCCCGAATCGGAGTACTCGCATCGAAAGATAGCTCTAAAGCGCGGAATTCTCGCCAGCCTCGATGAGTTCTATTCCTACATGGTCTCGAAAGGGGCCGTCATCCGGTCGGCAGAGCAAATAAGGAAGTACGAGGAAAATCGGCGCCTTGCCCGCATAAGCTACGAAAGATACGAAGATGGCTCGCTGAGAATATCGATCTTCGATCCCTCGGGCGGCGTTTGGGCTGCCGTGCCCGGGCGGTGGAGCGGAGCGGACGCCGTTTACGATGGCTACGAATCCGTTTCGCTGTTCAGGAGGAGCGCCGTAACCAGGCGCATAGGAGACTAGCGCCAAACCGGCCGAGATCTCGGCCGGTTTATCGAGGAGGGCGCCGTTTTTACGCCGCGCACTAGCCGAAAGCCGCCAACTTGGCCTTCTCGTCCGAGAGAAACTTGAGCGCGCGCTTCGTTGGCTCGGAAAGCAGCTCTTCTCGACTGTGGATCAGATACAGGCTGCCCATCATCGGTGAAAGCTCCTTGATCCTGACTTCTTTTACGCGACCCACGTCCAAGGCGTCTCTTGCCGCCCCCCGCAGGACGAACGAGCAACCGGCACCCGCTTCGACTGCCGAAATGGCGGCCTGATGGGAATCGACTTCCGAAACGATATCCAGATCGTCCAGCCCGATATCTTGCGTGGCGAGGCGCTCGCGGTACCACATCCTGGTCGCCGAGCCGGGCTCGCGGATGATGAAGCGGCAACCCTTTAGTTCTTTGACGGAGATTTCTCCCTTCTTAGCGAATTCGTGATCAGGCGGGGCGATGAGGATCAGCTCGTCGGCGTTGTGGACGAACTCCTCCGTGACGATGCGCTCGTCCTCAAGGGCCGCCCCGATTACGCCGGCCTCGTATCCTCCCTCCAATACTCTCGTGAAGACGTCCTCCGAATCGGAGATGTCGATTTTGAGCTCGAGTTCGGGGTTCGTTTTTTCCCAATCGACGAGAGCCCTCGGCATGACGTAATCTCCGACGTAGCTGCTCGCTCCGATTCTCACGATCGGTTTCATAAGCTCACCCCCTCGCTTTTGAATTCCCGCGGAGGGTGCGGCTAAACGGAGCGCCGAAATCGAGAGGCGAGTCCGAAATGCCGCTTTCTCCATAAGCAAAGCTTCCGCCGAGTTAGAAATGGGCATAACCCCGCTCGGGAAGCGGAGACGCACTTCCTTCTTTGATCAAGGCGATCTCTCGCTTTTCCGTTATCCTACCGATCTCCGAGATGGCAACGCCTAGCTCTCCGATCGCCTTTCTTATCGCTTCGACGCTTTCGGGATGAGCCGTGAAGACGAGCTCGTAATCCTCTCCGCCGAAAAGGGCGAGGTCGAGGGGTCCTTTACCCATGGCTGAGGCGATCTCTTTGACGCCCGGTGCGATCGGAATCGAATCCGCGAATATCTCGGCCCCTACGCCGCTCATCTTGCAGATATGAGCTATCTCGCTCGCCAAACCGTCGCTTATGTCCTCCATCGCCCTTGCGCCGCGCCTTGATGCCTCTCTCGCCTCCGCTACCCTCGCCGAGGGCGCCCTGTGGGCGCTTATCAACCTTTCGGCGTTATCGGTCGCGCTCGCCAGGTCAGGGTTTTCGAGGATGGCCAAACCGGCGGCCGATGCCCCCAGTTCTCCGGTCACGAGAACGGCCTCGCCGGGCCTCGCCTCATCCCTTCGCCTTATTAGATCTCTCTCGACGGAACCGACGAGGGCCACGCCGATCGCTAATTTCTCCCCCCTGCTCACGTCGCCGCCCACGATGCGGACGCCGTGCGGCTCGCACGCTTCTAGGGCACCGAGGTAGAACTCCTCAACGACGGAAACGGCCAGTTCCGGACGCAAAGCCAGAGAAATGAGGGCGAATATCGGAACGCCGGCCATCGCCGCCACATCGCTCATATTCACCGCGATGCTTTTGTACCCGAGCTCTCGGGGCTTGAGCCAATCGAGTCTGAAGTGAACATCCTCGACGAGCATATCGGACGTCAGAAGGATGAGTCCGTCGGGTGGATCGACCGCAGCCGCATCATCGCCGATTCCGACGATAACCCCGTCGGTCGGTCGGCCCACCATCTTTGAGATCAGCTCTATGAGTCCGAACTCGCCGAACTCGCCGATTTTCCGCTTCGAATCGCTTGGCCTTTTTTCCACGTTGTTCCCCTGGGAAATCTCCGATTTGTCGCGGCTTCACCGCATGCATCCGATGGGGGCGCGGTTCTCCGCCCGATCTCGGCCTCAGACGGCGATCGAGAACTTCGGAAGCTCGCGAGATGCCGACTCAACTGCAAGTTTAGCACGCCGGTGGAATGCGGAGGGAGAGAGCTGGCTTTCCGGTGCGTTTAGCCTTCCAAAAGGCGGATCGCGACTATCGCGATGTCGTCTTTGAGCTTTCCGTTCGCGAATTCGCGCGCTCGATTCAGGAGCTCATCGGCGACGGATTGCGCCGCCTTTTCTTTCAAGGAAGCGAGAGCTTCGATAGCTCGCTCTTCCCCGAACAATTCGACATTCCATCTGGCTTCGATCAAACCGTCGGTATATATGACGATCAGCTGTCCCGGTCTAAATTCGAACTCTATCTCGCCGTATCTTTCGGGGAAAGAACCCAGCGGAAGATCGTGGGGGACGTCCAGGAGCCGGCAGGGATCGCCGCAGAGGATCGGAGGGGGATGGCCGGCCGAGCCGCATTTAGCTTTGCGACTTTTCCTGTCGACGGAAATCAGGCAGGCCGTTGCGAACTCGCCCGGCTTGGCCTGCTGGAGCATGGCCAGGTTGGCTTGGTTTAAAACGAAGGCGGGGGATGGGTTGAGATATGCTATCGCCCTAATGGAGCTTCTGACGGTTTCGGTGATCGCGGCCACCTCGATCCCCTTACCGGAGATATCGCCCACCATCGCCATCACCAGCCCGTTTTCCAGCTCGAACACGTCGTAGTAATCGCCGCCGACCCTTGCGGCCTCGAAGCTCGAGGCGTAGGCGACTCCGATATCGAATCCGGCTATTTGCGGCACGGGTCGAAGCAGGCTTTCCTGGAGAGTTTGGGCTATGCGTCGCTCGACCTCGTAAGCTCGGCGAAGCTCTTCGGCCGCTTTTCTCTCGGTGATATCTTCCATGGCGAGCAGGATGAGGCGCCTTTTACCGGCTTCGCGCCGAAGTTCTCTCGCGTTAAGGAGGAACGTCCGGCGACCCACCGCCGGAAATTCGTGCGTCACTTCGAAGTCGTCGAAGTGGGTGCGCTCCGGGAGGATTCTTTCCAACAGAGAGCGAACTTCGGGTATGTCCCACTCTCGCCTTCCGATCTCGTAGAGAAGGCGCCCCTCCGTCTCTTCCGGGGTCAACTTGAAGGTATGGTAGAACGCGTGGTTCGCCGAAACCACCCTGAAGTTTCCATCCAGGATGACGAGGGGTTCGCGCACGGTGTCCACGATGCTTTGCGCATAAAGCCTGGCTTCCTCGCGCGCCCGCAGGGCGGCCGCTTTTTCGGTCACGTCGCGCATCACCTCGACCACCCCTATCACTTCCTCGTCTTTGATGCCGAGCGGCGAAGCGTCGGAGGCGACTACGATGGTGGTTCCATCCGGTCGATCTGCGGTTCGCTCAACGTCGTACACCGGAGCTTTTTCGGCGGAAACTTTAGCGAATGGGAGTTCCGTTTTCGGAAAAGGCTCTCCCGTCGAGGTTTTGAAATTCCACGACGGATCGTCGTAGCGCAAGCCCACGAGCTCGCTCCTCCCGCGGCCGAGCATTCGCTCGGCGGCGCGGTTTGCGTAGACGATGCGCCCTCCCGCATCGAATATCACAATCGCATCTGGCATGGCCTCGATGAATCTGGCCAGAATTCGCTCGGGCGCTTGAGCGGAATTGTCGTTGACCAAAGCTTATCCCCCGCGCGCTTCATCGGGAGCCGGTTTGACAGTCGCCCTTGCGGCAGCGAGTTCCGATCGAATCGATGTGGGTTCCCTTTAACCGGCTCGAAAGGTCCCAGAAAAATATATCCTCGCCGCTGCGATTTAACCACCGAGTCGGCTTGCCGTCGCTGATCTAACGGAGCCGCGGCGGGCTTCAGCTTCGCGCGCCACAATAAGGGGTAAAGCAGCCTCAAACCAGCACGGCGACCGATCCAACGCCCGGCTTTTTCTGCACTTCGATGCGGGAGGGAAACGCCTCCTTGAGCTCCTCGAGATGGGTTACGACTATGATCTTCTTGAAGTCGGATTTTATCGCATTTATGGCTTCGACGATTCGGTCTTTGCCCTCTTCATCCTGGGTGCCGAATCCCTCATCTATGGCCAGCATCTCGAGGCTCGCGCCGGCTCTTCTCGCCAATAGCTTGGATAAAGCGATGCGAACCGCGAAGTTTATGCGGAATGCCTCCCCGCCGGAAAAGAGCTCGTACCTGCGCTCGCTTTCGCCTCCGTCGGAGATGAGCAGGTCGAGTGTTTCCACTTGCTTGCCGGATTGCAACGCTCGCTGGCTCAAGAACCGCACCGACATGCGCCCGCCGGTAAGCTTATTCAATATTTCGTTCGCCTCGTCCTCTATTTCGGGGATCGCGTTTTCTATGATCAGCGCCTGAATGCCGTCTTTCGAAAATGCCGCTTCCAAAATCTCGTAAGTTTTCATCTCGCCCGCCACCGAATCGCGCTTATTCTTAAGGCCTTCTTTTTCCCTCTCCTTTTGTCGACATCGATCGATATTCGCCTTGGCGGCGGCCGCTTTTTCCCGGTGCTCGTTTACCTCTCGAATCGCTTCTTCGACTTCCGATTGCAGGAGCGAAATGTCGTCCGCGAGATCGGCCCCGCCGATTTCCTTCTCCAGCTCCGAGGCCCTGCTTCTGAACTCGTCGATCGATGCTTTTTTCCTCTCGATCAGATCTTCCAGCGCGGATAGGCGCTCTTTCAGCGAACGCGATGCCGATTCCGATTCTTCCAATTTGTTCAGCTCGCGCTCGAAGCAGGAAAGCTCTCGTATGTCGTTTAACAGCTCGTGATAAGCGGCCTCGTCGTAGCCGATGTTTGCCATCTCCGCTTCGAGCTGCGATATTCTGGAGAGGATGTCGGGCGCAAAGCTGGCTTCGCTCAAAGAGCGCTCCAATTCCGAAATCTCAATGCCCAGGTTTTCGGCGCTCTTTTTCGCGTCTTCCGCCGACCGCAGTTCGCTCCTGAGGCTGCCCACTTCCGCTTGGATTTTGTCCTTCTCTTTGATTTTCGCCGCCAAGTCCTTGCCCCTGGCCTCGATCAAATCCAGCTCCTCGTCCAGTTTCTTGATTTCTTCTTCAAGCGAATCGGATTCCTTTCGCATGAGTTGAATATCGCTTTCGAGCTCCTTTAACAGGTATTCCCTCTCCTCGAGCGCGAGGCTTTTCCGGCAGAGCGGGCAGGAATCCGCCTTCGCGATGGAGGCCATATCCTTTTCGGCATCGTCCATGCGCGTGAAGATGGAGCTGCGCTTCACGCGCAGGTTTTCGCGGCGCTCGGATATCCTCGAATACTCTTTTCTCGCCTCCTCGATCTCTTTTTCCATCGCCAGGAGCTCGGAAAGGCGCTTTTCCAAACCGGCCAGCTCCTCCTTCAGGGCTCCGGCGGCAGAGGCTTTTTCATCTAAGGACGATTTCTCCCGGCGCTTGTGCTCGATCGAAGCTCGAAGCCGCGCCTCGGCCGCTTCGAGCTTACTTTTCTCCTCTTGCAGAGACCCGGCCAATTCGGCGTATCTCGGCCGAACCGCGGCCATCGAGCGCTCTTCGGAGCGGGCCTTTTCGAGCTTTGACGCTCCTTCGCGTATTTCTTCAGCTCGCTGGATGAATCGCTGCAGCTCTTCCAGCTCCTCCTTGGCGACGTCTCGCTGCGAGATAAGTCTCTGGATTTCGTCCTCCGCGGCTTTCAAGTGCCTTTGAAGGTCGTTGAGCTGATCGACGGCGGCTTTTTGTTTGCTCTGCCTGGCTTTGAGCTCTTCCAGGAGAGCTTGCTTGCTCATCAGCCTTTTGTTCGCTTCATCGGCGCTTCTCGATGCCTCGTCAAACGCCTTTCGGTGCTCCGCCTCATTTGCGAGTTCGCTTTCTATGACTTCGATCGCGGAATCGATGCGCGCCAGCTCATCTTTCCGCGCCCTCTTGGCCAAGTTGGCCTTCTCTTTGAGTTCGTCGTAAAGCGATAAGCCCAGGATATCCGCGAGGACTTTCTTGCGATCCGTCGGGCTCATGGCCATGAAGCTGTCGATCCTCGACTGGATGATGAAGGCCGAGTTCGTGAAAGTGTCGAAGTTCATCCGCAAAGTTCGATCGATTTTTTCCTGCGTTTTCTGAATCGTCTCTTCATTCAGCGAGCGCTCCATCTCGCCATCGATTATCGAAAAGCTGAGGCGGGATCTTTCCCGCTTTCCCCTTTCGCGTGCCCTCACCACGCGGTAACGGTTTCCTTCGAGCTCGAAGACGAATTCGACGCACATGAAATTCGCGCCGTTTCTTATGAGCGCGTCCGCTCCCTTGCCTCCAGCATCGGTCGCCCGTGCCCTGCCCCACAGGGCCCAGGTTATGGCGTCGAGGAGGGCGGATTTCCCATTGCCGTTTGGTCCGCAAAGGCAGGCGGTGTGAAAAGAGGTGAAGGACAGGGGCTCGTCCATTGACGCGTAGCTCAAGAAGTTGGTCAGTTTCAGCTGTATCGGGACCATCTCACACCTCCTGATCTCGCGGTTTTGTTTTTGGCGGCGGCCTGAGGTCCGGATTTCCAAATGATCGCGTCGACCGATGTTCGATCGCGCGCCGCGAAACGGCTTTGTCGGCGCTGGATGCTGCGGGGCGATCGCCCCCGCCCGGTTTGTTTCCGCTAATTTCGGCTCAGCGCCTCCTCGATGAGGACCTTCGCTTTTTCGATCAGCTCCCGCTTTAGCGGTTTCAGGTCGTCTCTCGTTAAAATGTACTCCTCGAGCGCCTCAAGGGGGGCTAGGCTTTCTACGAGGCGCGAGTTTCGGCTGCGCCCCGGGTCGCCCGTGGTTTCCACGCCCAGCTCGGCGACGTAATAAGCTCTCGAAAGAGCGCGCCGAACTTCGTCCTTCCTGAGGTGCTCGCTGAGATGGGCCGGAAGCCGAACCTTCAGGCGAACCACGGCATCCGTGAGGTCTTTTTTCTCGATTTCCCCGACCACCTCTTCGGTCGGATCGTCAGTTTTGCAATCCACCAGGATTGTGATGAACGGACGGGCCGGAACTTTGACGAATTCGTAAGAAGTCGCTCCTTTCGAAAGGGCGACGAAGCAAAAACCCTTATCGTCCTTCTCCTCTCCGAAATCGATCCGGTCGAGGCTCCCCGGATATACGATCGGCGGATAACCCGTGCTCACGTCCTGGAACTTGTGGATGTGCCCGAGGGCGACGTAATCGAAGCCTCCCCTGGCGAGCGAACTGGGGGGAACGGTCATCTCGCTTCCGATCAGCGCCAAGCGCTCGCTTCCGAAAACGGCCGTCGAGACGGAGAGATGGGCCGCGAGGATCGAAGGGACATCGGGCCTTAATTCCGAGGAGAGCTCCTCGAGGCGTCGATCTATTTCGTCGCCGATCAGCTCTTCGATTTCCGACGGCGTTTTGTCGCGGTACTCCTCTTGCGTCAGGATCGCGCTCCTCGACACGTGGGGAATGGCCGCGATATCGACCGGTCCCTCTCTGGTCTCCAGGTGGTAAACTTTGATTTCCGATCCCACGGTAACCCTTTCCGTTTCCAAAGCGGCGAAAACGGACAATGAATGGGCGCGCTTTTCGGCCTGGGGCAGGTCGTGGTTTCCGACGAGGAGAAAGACCTCCGTTCCGGCTTTGGTCAACCTCATAATCTGCTTGGCCAGCTCCCTTTGGAGGGTGGGCGACGGCTTCTGGTGTTTGTACGCGTCGCCGCAAAAGACCGCGAGGGCGACTTCCCTTTCTATCGAGAAGTCGACGAGGAACTTGAGGTTTTTCAAGAAGTCGATGATGCGCTGGTTGAGGCCGGTCGCCGGATCTACCTTTCCGTAGTTTTCCACCCCGAGGTGAAGATCGGCGAAGTGAACGACCTTTATCGTCTTAGAGTTCGATTTCATCATCTCTCGAAAGGTCCACGCTCTTTCGCTCAAGCTCTTCTTTTATTCTACCGCCCGACGCCAGCATCTCGCCACAGAAAGCGCCGTAGTCCTTGGCGTCTATAGCCACAGGCATCGGAAGGGCATATCCGACCAAAAGAAACTGCCGTTCGACCATGCTGTTCAAAAGGACTTTGAGGGTTCCCTGATTGGGCCTCCCGGAGAGCGCGGCATCTATGTCCCTCTCGTCGTCCAGCTTGCCTATGATGCGCGTTCCCACCTGCGACAGGACTTCGTCGTCTATGGCCGACGGCCTTTGGTCGATGAGGAAGAGGACCATGCGATATTTTCTCGCTTCGCGGGCTATCGTTCCAAAAATCGTCGACCTGGCCACGGAAGGATCGAGAAACTTGTGGGCCTCTTCGATGGTGATGATGAGGGGAGTTGGCCCTTCGCGCCCCTCGGCGCGGGCGGCGTCCGTTTCCTTTGCGTAGTAGGAGTGGAGGCGGCGGGTCAGGACGTTCGCGACGAGGATATAGCTGAGGAGGTCGCTGTAGCTCCCGAACTGAATCACGACGTGCTTTCCGGCGCTTATGTGATCCCTGATTTTCTTGACCGCGTCCTCTGTGACCTCGGATTTTAGGAAATCGAGGCGCTTGAAGCGCCCAAGCTTTCGCGAGAGCGCCCGCAGGGTGTCGGCGCTGGTCAGTCCGAGCTCTTCGGCGGTTTCCTGCATTTCGTCGTCCTTTATTTCGAGCAGCCTGGTGAGCCACAGCTTATCTCCCCATCTGCTCTCGAGCTTGTAAATCGTTTCGCGCTGAACCGGGGAGAGCGCGAGCTCCGAGCCGAGGAGCTCTATATCGGCGCTGCCGATCTCGGCGAGGGGGATTTGGACTTCGTAGTCGTAAGTTTGGCCTCGCGAGTAAAGCGGGGATTTGGGATCGAGCGTGAAAATCGATATCTTGCGACCCAGGAGCTTTCTCAAGGAGTCGACCGAGCCTCCATCTTCGCTGGTCGCCGTCCACCCGAACTCGTTGTGCATGTCGAAGATCAGGTTGACGTATTTATCGGTCTTTACCAAATAGCCGAGGATCATGCGGGCGAGGGCCGACTTTCCGCAGCCGCTCATCCCGAAAAGCGCGTTGGATCGCTTGGCGAATCTCTCGAGATCGAGGCATACCGGGACGTCCATGAAAAGGGGCTTTCCTATGGCGGGCCGAAAGATATTTTCCTGGCCGAAGACCCGCTCCACGTCCTCAGACGAGGCTTCGTAGACGGGAGAGAAATGAGGCGGAACGGTGACGGACGGGGATGGCGGTTTTTCGGGCTCCGAGATCTCGCCGATTAGCATCGGCTGCAGGGAAAGCTTGTAGTATATGGATACGCCGAAGTGGACCTCGCGGGCGAAGTCGTCGGTCGGAGGCGTCAGGAGGATATCTTCGTTGGTCGAAGCGAGCGATACGTCTTTCAAGAGCGAGAAGAAGCGGTTTTTCCCTCCCTCGACGATCGCGAACGTGCCGACGCGCACGTCTTCCACATCGACGCCATCGGCCAGCTTGGCCTCCAAGCCCGAAAGTAGAGAACCCGAGGTTATCGATCCCAGAAATCGCCTGCCGGGCGCGGAGGGATCGATTCCAGAGCCCTTATCGCTTCGGGGATTCGACATATCCAATCCTCCTCAAAATCGAACGCGCTCTTTCGTATTCATCTTTCAGCATGAGGGCGATTTCTTGACCCGCCCTGATCAGGAAAGTCCTGTCGCAGTCTCGGTTTTGGTACGCCATGCGAACGGCGGCCGCGATCAACTCGTCGGTCGGGATCCCCGGCAAGGAGTTCAGGGAGCGCACGAATTCGAGATCGTCGGTCAGCGAGATGATCTCCCCCGGCGTGCACAGTTCGACGAAGGCGTGGATCCTCGGGGGCCAGGGCGGAAGGTAGGTTTTCACGAGCCCCGACTGGTCCTTAAAGCCGACGATCGCCGCCTCGAACTCCAAGCGGAGCATCTCGAATATCTGCGGCTGCTGCGATCTCAGCTCTTCTTCGCTAAGGCCCAAGGCCATCGGCCTCCTCGCGGGGTCGATGCTCGTCTCGTACGCGTTGTAAACGACCGCGAACGACGTCAGATCCCGACCGGAGGAGACCTTGACGAAAGAGCCGAACGCGGGCGGTTCTTCCAGCTCCTCGCGCTGAGCCCTGATGCGCATCGTGGAAGCCTCGATGACCTCTCCGATCCTGTCCATCATACGAATATCCTCCGCTTTAGCCTTGTCTTTTGCGAATCCTGGAACTTCAATCCCTTCTTGGCCTGGATTTGCCATACCAATCTGGAAAACGCCTCCCTATCGGTTCCTGTGACCACGGCCTGCTCGTGCGCCTCGGCCAGGGAAATCGGGTAGCCTCCTCCCTTGGAGGCCTGGTCAAGTGCGAGGGCGTGGGTGACATCGAGGAGCTCGGGATCGGTCGCGACCCACTCGGGAATTTCGATGCGCGCGATTTCGGCCCCGACGTTCAGGTAAAAGAAATCCACGGCGCGGCCCTCACCGTATGCTTCCAGTATGGACGACTTGCTTCCGAATACCGCAGATCGCTCGCCGATTCGAAGGATGGAGCGGAAAAGGGCGGAATCTGTAAGGCCGTTTACGGCTCGGCATTCCCTTTCATCGACGGGAAATGGACAGCGATCGCAATCGATGGGATCGACGGTGCAAAGATCGACCTTCACGAGGTTCACGACGTCGGTTGAACCGGGCGAGCTTATGTACCCGGCGATCGGAATCCGGGCATCGAGCGCCGAATCCAGGAGCGAAAACATCTCATCGAAAACGCGCCTTTTCAAGTCTTTGGCCGATAGCTTTTCGTAATTTTCGCGCTTCGGCTCGATGTGCCACAGGATGAGCGTTCCATCGACGAGAGCAATGGCCGGACGGATTTCCAGGCCGGAAACGAGTTCGCGAAGGGCGGCGAATTCCATGATGTCCCTTTTGGCTTTGAGGACTTGCCCGGCGACCTCGCGCTGCTCTCCTCCGAAATCCACCAGCACGTCGCTCTCCTCGTAAAAGAGCTTCGGTTGGCTCCGCAGGAGGGCCGCGGGATCCGCGCCGTACGAGATCGCGACCGTTCCGACGTTCACGAGGTGAAGAGAGCCGGTCGCGTCCCTGGAGGGTTCGATTTGGGAGCCGTCCGCTGCAACGGCCGCATAGTCGTTCGGGGCCGCGGGCGCGCGGAGCGCGGACGACGGATGTTCGCTCTTGGGAAGCGCAATGAGCCACGAGGTCTTCGCGCTGGAGGCTTTCTCCCCAAGCTTATTGCCGTCGGTCGAGCTGAGGCGCTCCTTGGCGAGGCGGAGCATCGCTTCGACTTCGCGGCTTCTCAGCGCCCGATAATCGCCCAGCTTCGCAATTTGCGGATAAAGCTTCGAGAAGTCTAACAAGCGGCATCCCCTCGAACAGTTGTTCGACTACATTTTAGCAGACGATCGGTTTAGAAGGCAATAGTTTTCGTCGGTGCCGAGCGCCCAGTGCGAGATCGTTGAGCTCAAAATCGGTCGAGGCGGCGATGAACGGCGGGATGGGGATCGAGGATCAAGTATCAAGTATCAAGTATATTACTAATCTACTAATATCTACTATTAATTATCTATTAGTTATTTAGATAAGCATATTGCGTTCTTGCATTAAGTATGCCATAATCAGATAGGCGAACACGTGTTTGAAGAAAGGGTGGCGGTAAACGTGGAAGAAGGAAGAAAGCTGAAAAGCAGGTTCGTCAAGAAAATTCAAGGGGGCGACTTCGTGCTCTTCGAAGGGCTGCTAGATCTCGCCCATGGGGAGGGATTGAAGAGGGTGGAGACCGAGCTCGTCTCGGTTCCGACGGCCGAGAACGGTCACACGGCGATCGTCCGGGCGGTCGTGGAGACCGAAAAGGGGACGTTTACTGGCCTCGGTGACGCTTCGCCGGCCTCCGCCGAGGGGCCCATGAGACCCCATTTGGTCAGGCTTGCCGAGACGCGAGCCGTGGCCAGGGCTTTCAGGCTGGCCGTCAACGTCGGGACGACGGCGTTCGAGGAGCTGGGAGGCTCGGCCGGGGAGGAGCCGGAAAACGGCGAGAACGCATCCGAGGGGGCTACTTGGCTCGAAAAGCCCGGCGAGATCGTTCTCTCTTTCGGTAAGCACGTCGACAAGACGCTTGGAGAAGTTCTTTCGGAGGACAGGGGCTATGTGGAGTGGCTCTCCAAAGAAGCCTATGATTACGTCCTGAGGAGCGCGGCTAAGAAACTGCTCGAAGATAATCCCAAAGAGGAAAAACCCGCGGGCTAGCGACGCGAGAGGCGGACCGTTCGGTCCACGGGACGCGAACGGTCCTTCTGCGGGGTTTTTGAGTGCACCGAGGGGGCGCGAACGCGCCCCCGAGCTCGCCCAGCCCGCTATTGTTCGAGGCGCCTCTCCTCGAGATAGGAGCAGCGGGGACAGCGCAGATAAACGGCGACCAAAATGCCGTTCCTCTCGACCTCTTTGACTCGCTTCGCGATGCGAAAGCCATGCTGAGGACACGTCATCTTGAGACCTTCGGCTCCCGGCTTGAGCTCTTGAACGAAAACCTTTTTCCAAACTGGACCCAACGGTTATCCCCCAAAATCGAACATGCGTTCGCTTACAGGATAGCAGATCGCATGAGGTTCCACAAGGCAAGATCGGGGTTTAAAATATAAAAGCATGCGTCTGTAGACGGCCGCTTTTTGGGCTTCGTTGCGAAGCCCGCTTGCGGCGCGTCATGAGGGGGCGACGAAGAATTGGCGGCCCTCGCGTGGTGGGAACTCATTCTTAGATTGCTTTTGGCGGCCGTTCTCGGCGGGGCGGTCGGCTACCAGAGAGAAGCTACCGATAGGCCGGCTGGCTTCAGGACGCACATCCTGGTTGCGGTGGGAGCCGCGCTTTTCACTCTTATTTCGTTTTATCCCTTCGACGGCGCGGGGCGCCTGGCTACCGATCCGACCAGGATCGCCGCTCAGGTCGTCACCGGCATCGGTTTCTTGGGAGCAGGAACGATCATCAGGAGGGAGAACCTCGTGATAGGCCTCACGACGGCGGCTTCTCTCTGGGCGATAGCGGCGGTGGGCGTCGCCGCCGGCGTGGGGTACTACGCCGCCGCTTTGGGCGGGACGGGCATTATCCTGGCCACTCTGACCATCCTGAAAAGCTTCGAGAAGCGCTTCATGGCTTCAAACGGAGAGAAATCCGTTTTCATCGTCGCGGCCCGCGGGTCCGAGGTTCTGTCCGAGGCCATTCGCCGACTTGTCGAAATGGGGATTTCGATCGAGGGGGCGGCGATAAAGCCGATCGAAGGTGGATCCGAGATATCGATCTCGCTCGAGCGGCGCGCCGAAGTGGACGAGGACGAATTGATTGCCCAATTGGCGAGCATAAGGGACGTTGAGAGGGTGGGCTTCGCGCCCCAGGGATCGCCTGAAAGGAGCCGGCCGCGGTGAGCGCCGCCATCGTGACAGAAAAGCTCACGCGCAAGTTCAGATCGGTCGTCGCCGTCGATTCGCTCGATGTCGCGATAAACGCGGGCGAGGTTTTCGGTTTGCTCGGGCCGAACGGGGCCGGCAAAACGACGACTATCCGGATGCTCACCACTCTTTTGCCTCCGACCTCCGGCACGGCCAGGGTTTGCGGATACGATGTTAGGACGCAGGCCGAGCGCGTGCGGACGAGTCTCGGGGTGGTATCGGAAGGAGTCGACATTTACGGCGACTTGACCGTCTACGAGAACTTTCTTTTGTTCGGGCTTCTTTACGGAATTCGCGGTCGTCGGTTGAAACGGAGGATCGATGAGATAGTGAGCTTTCTGGATCTGGAAAATCGATTGAAAGTCCTCGTCGCGGAGCTATCGACCGGCCTCAAAAAAAGGGCGCTCATCGGACTCGCGCTGATCCACGATCCCGAGGTCGTCTTCTTCGATGAAGCTACGACGGGGCTGGATCCCCAATCGGCCATTGCGATCAGGAGGTTTGCGAGGGATTTGGCGAAGTCCGGGAAAACGGTCGTTTGGACGACTCACGCCATGGAAGAGCCCGAAAAGCTGTGCGATAGGATCGCCGTCTTGAACGCCGGGCGGGCGGTGGCGGTCGGAACTCCCGCCGAGCTGCTCGAAGGGACCGGATCGAAAGACCTGGAAGAAGCCTTCATCCGGCTTACGGGGGATAGAGATGAAGTTCTCAGTTGAAGTTCTTCTCATCGCGTGGAAGGAGCTCTTGCAGCTCTGGCGCGATAAGGCCTCTTTGTTTTTCACTTTTCTGATCCCGGTTTTCATCTTGCTCGCATTCGGGGCGACGATTCCGGCGAAATCGCGAATTCCGGTGCCCGTGTTGATCGTCGACGAGGACAAAAGCTCCATTTCGCGGGAATTCGCGAGGAAAATCGAGGCCGCGAAAGAGCGCTTTGTTTTTAAGGGATTTTCCGAGGACAAATCCGCCGCCAAGCGCGACATCAAAGCGGGGAAAGCGCCGGCGGCCGTCGTCATACCGAGGGGATTTGCCGAGAAGGTCGCCACAGGCGGGTCGCCCTCTGCGAAGCTGGTATACGATGACTCCAAAAACCTTATCAGGGAATACGCGGAAATGTCGCTTGCCGATGTAGCCGGCGAGCTTTCGTTGCCGAGCGGAGGCAAGGCGCTCTCGGTAGATCACGATTCGTTAACCGGGGATAACTTATCTCCGAGAAAGGCCGTCGGCGTTCTAGTCATGGGGCTCGCCCTCATTTTTTCGGGTTTTGACGACGTGGCCGGGGCGATGGCCAGAGAAAGGGAACGCGGAACGCTTTCCAGGCTGTTCCTCACGCCGATCTCGCGGTGGTCCATATTCCTCGGGAAGACCGTCGCTAGCTTCGCTTTGACGGCGGTGAGGTCCGTTGTTCTGCTGTTTCTTCTCGTGTATTTCGTAGGCGTTTCGGTGAAGGGCAACTTGATTCTGGTTTTCTTGATCGCGTTTCTGATCGCCGCGATAACGATCGGGATCGGCTTTCTCGTTTCGGTCCGCCCGATCTCGGGGCGTTCCGTGGCGATCCTCGGCTTTGCCCTTATGGTGCCGCTGATTTTTTTCACTGGAATCCTGAGGCCGTCCGAGTTGGTGCAGGAATCGGCGAGGGGATTCATGCGGTTTATCCCATATACTTACGCCAACGACGCTTTGAGGCGGGTCATTCTCCTGGGCGAGGGTTTCGCCGAGATAAAAGGCGATCTCCTGTACATGAGCGGATTTGCGGCGCTGCTTTTCGTTGTCGCGGGCCTCGCCATGAGCAGGAGAATCGGAGGAACTCGATAAAGGACTTTGCTCGCGTCGAGCTGCAGTCTGCGCGACGGTCTGGGACGATCGGTTTTCGGCTGCCGCGCCAGAGCCGGGTTTTCCGGGACCGCTTCCCCGTTCGGGCGCTTGAATTATCTGATCTATTTGATCTTTTTGATGGGGTTGGAGATACTATGAACCGTAGGAGATGCGGCGAGCGCTTCGTCGTGAGCGCGTGCCTTGCGGGCGCGCGCAGCCGCTTTGATGGTACCTCAGCGACCGATCCGGCAGTGCGCGCCCTAGTTCGCGAAGGTCGGGCAATGCCCATTTGCCCGGAACAGCTGGGGGGACTTCCCACGCCGAGGCCCCCCGCGGAGATCGTGGGCGGGGATGGGTCGGCCGTTCTAGAAGGAAGGGCGAAGGTCTTAACGGCGGACGGCCGGGATGTGACCGACAGATTCATCGCGGGGGCTTCGGAAGCGGCGGAGCTGGCCGCTTTATTCGGAGCCACCGCCGCGATCCTCAAAAGTCGCAGTCCATCTTGCGGCTGCGGTGCGGTGTACGACGGCAGTTTTTCCGGTAGACTGGTAAAAGGCGACGGCGTTTTGGCCGCGCTGTTGGCGGCAAAAGGCATTCGGGTCGCCTCCGAAGAGGATTTGTGAGGGATTGCCGTGAAAGCTTGCGATGGCATGGTTGATTACCATTTGCATACGCCGCTCTGCGGACATGCGAGCGGAACGATGCGGGAATACGTTCGCGTGGCCGTCGAAAGGGGCCTTTCGGAAGTAGGCTTTGCCGATCACCTGCCGCTTCTAGCGGGTCGCGATCCTTCTTTGACGATGAGCTTCGAGGAGCTCCCGAAATACCTCGAGGAGATCGAATCGCTCAGGAGGGATTTTCCGGACATCTCGATAAAAGCGGGAATCGAAGCGGACTTTTTTCCCGACCTGGCGAGCGAGACCGCTGACATCATCGGGAGCTACCCGTTCGATTTCGTCATAGGTTCGGTTCATTTTCTCGGCGATTGGGGCTTCGACGATCCCCGCGGTATGGCCGGTTACGAGGGGAGGCGCCCGTTGGACGTTTACGAAGAGTACTTCGAAGTTCTGATAGAAGCCGCCGAAAGCCGCCTGTTCGACATAATCGCCCATCCAGATTTGATAAAAAAGTACGATTATCGGGCGGACGGGGACATATCGCACCTTTACCGGCGGGCGGCCAAGGCGATCGGCAAATCGGGAGCGGCGGTGGAGATCAATACGGCGGGACTCAGGAAGCCGATCGCGGAGATATATCCGGCTCTCGAGTTTTTGACCCTCTGTCGCGAGGCCGGGGCGCCTGTCGCATTCGGCTCCGATGCGCATGCGCCGCAAGACGTGGGCCGCGATTTCGAAGCGGCCTTGAGCCTGGCCCGCGAAGCCGGATTCGCCCACATGGCGATTTTTTCATCGAGGCGGATGAAGATAGTGGAAATTCCTCGAGGTGGTGGTGCGCGTGAAAGGTGAAAAGGTCAAAGCGGTCGCGCTGATGTCCGGCGGGCTTGATTCAACCTTGGCCGTCAAAGTGGTGCAGGAACAAGGCATCGAGGTGGTCGGAGTTAATTTCAAGACGCCCTTTTTCGGGCCGGCAAAGGCGCAGGCGGCCGCGGCGCGCCTGGGGATCGAGCTGATCGTCTTGGACGTGACGGACGAGCACATGGAACTGGTTAAGCGCCCCAAGCACGGTTACGGGAGATTCATGAACCCCTGCATCGATTGCCACGCGTTCATGGTGCGCAAGGCCGGTGAAGTAATGAGGAGAATCGGAGCCAGTTTCATCCTGACCGGCGAGGTTCTCGGTGAGCGCCCCAAGAGTCAAAATCCGCAGGCGCTAAAAATCGTGGAAAGAGATTCGGGGTTCGAAGGGTACGTTCTGAGGCCGCTTTCGGCAAAGCTTCTCGACCCCACGATCCCGGAGATGGAAGGCCTGATAAATCGAGAGGGGCTCTACGACTTCAGCGGCAGGAGCCGGAAGAGGCAGTTCGAGTTGGCCAAAGAACTCGGAATAACGGAATATCCATCGCCGGCGGGGGGCTGCCTGCTCACCGATCCGGTCTTTTCCGAGCGCCTGCGCCATCTGCTGAGAGAGCATCCGGAAGCCGGCGCGGCCGATGTGGAGCTTCAGAAGGTGGGCCGGCATTTCGAGGGAGAGGGCGGTTCTTCGATCGTCGTCGGCAGAAACGAGGCCGAAAACTCCCGAATTTTGGAATTGGCGCGCCCGGGCGATTATCTCTTCGAGGCGAAAGACGTTCCCGGCCCGGTGACTTTGCTGCGCGGAAAGGCGCTTCCGGCTGAGATAAAGGCCGCGGCGGCGCTGACGGTTCGCTACGGCAAGGCTCGATCCTTCGAGGTGGCGGAGGTTTGGCGCTGGCGCCCGGGCGAGGAAGCGCGCGAGATCGAAGTGGTCGAGCGTCCGGCGAGCGCTTTCATCGTCGAGGGGCACGAGAGGGCGATTCCGATCGTCAAGATCGAAAAGCGCGCTGGATGAGGGGGCTTTTCAAGATCCAGCTTTTGGAGTAGTTTCTTATAGATCGAGCGTTTGCGGTAGGCTGGCTTACGATGAAAGGGGGACGCCATGGCCGTTTGGAAATGCGATAGCTGCGGAGCGAAGAGGGAGGGACGCTGCAAGCCTCGGAAATGCGCCGAATGCGGCGGGACCTCGTTCTCGAAGGAGGAAGAAAAGCGTTAAGGGAGGTCTTATGGCACTAACTCAAGCGGAGATAGGTATATTCGGGGGATCCGGATTTTACTCTCTGTTGGAGAAGGCGGAGGAGGTTTCGATCGAGACGCCGTACGGCGCTCCTTCCGACAAAGCCGTCGTGGGGGAGATTTCCGGCAGAAAGGTGGCTTTCATCCCGCGCCACGGGCGTTACCACCAGTATCCGCCTCACGCGATCAATTACCGGGCCAATATATGGGCGATGAAAGAGCTCGGGGTCGAGAGAATACTCGGTCCTTGCGCTTCGGGTTCCCTGCAGCCCGAGATAAAGCCCGGGGATTTCGTCATTTGCGACCAGTTTGTCGACAGGACGTACGGTCGAAAAGACACTTTTTACGATGGGCCGATAACGACCCACGTATCGGCGGCGGACCCTTATTGTCCAACCCTCCGGGAGATCGCGGTTTCGACCGCGAAGGAGCTCGAGATTCCCGTGCACGATGGAGGGACCGTGGTGGTGATCCAGGGGCCTCGCTTTTCGACGAGGGCGGAGAGCAAGTGGTTCGCTTCGGAGGGTTGGGAGGTCATCAACATGACCCAGTATCCCGAGGTTTTTTTGGCGAGAGAGTTGGAGATCTGCTACGCGACGATCGCCCTCATCACGGACTACGATGTTGGGCTGGAGGGGATGCCGGAGATCCCCCCGGTTTCCCACGAAGAAGTTATAAGAGTTTTTACGGAGAACAACGAGAAGCTTAAGAAGCTCCTGTTCGAGATGATTCCGAGAATACCCGAAGCTCGCGATTGCCCCTGTCCGCGCGCCCTCGTGGGCGCCAGGATGGGCGTCTGAGGATTCTGGAAAACGAATGTAACCTTAGTTACAATAAGGTGGATGGCGTTCCCGATCCCGGGAAGGCGAAGTGGCTATTGTATCGCGGGCGGTGCTATGAAGGAGATCCCCCAGGGAGTCATCGAGAGGCTCTCGACTTATTTGAATTGCCTGATCAAGCTCCAGCAGGAGAACGTGACGACCGTTTCTTCGGAAAGGCTGGGGGCGTCGAGCGGCGTGAATCCGGCCGAGGTGAGAAGGGATTTCACGTACTTTGGAACTTTCGGCAAAAAGGGCGTCGGTTACGACGTCGAGACGCTCATTAAGCACATCCAGAGGATTTTGGGGGCCGATGAACCCCATAAGATCGCTTTGGCGGGCGCGGGGAATTTGGGCACGGCCATCGCTCAATACCAGGGCCTTCCGCGCCACGGTTTCCACATCGCGGCGATTTTCGACAGCGATCCGAAAAAGATCGGGAAGAGCATCGGCCATTTGGAAATATTCGATGTTGCCCGGCTTCCGCAGATCGCGAGGGCGGCCGATATCGACATCGGAATCATAGCCGTCCCGGCCAGCGCCGCTCAAAGCGTGGCCGATTTGATGGTGGAAGGCGGCATATCGGTCATCCTGAACTACACGCCGGCGCTCATAAAAGTGAGCAAAGGCGTGCAGCTTCACAACAGCGACCCCGTTCAGCAGCTGCTCCACACCCTCTACTATCTTTCGAATAACGCCAGGGGAACGGCGATGTCCGCAAAAGCGCGCGCCAAACGGGGGTAGATTTCGTCGCGGGTTATCGATATCGCCATCTTGCTACTAAGCACTGTAATTGGTAAACTGGAACCGTTTAGGCGAGCTATAAAGTGCTCTAAAGCGCGGCGCGGTGATCGTCGCCCCTGCTGAGTACGCTCGCCTAAACGAAAAAGAGCACTTCTCAGCAGGGGCGGCCCTGTTCTGGGGTAAAGGTGATGGCGCGCTCCAAGGAGCCTTCCGGGGCGATGACGAAGTCCTCGGCAGATGCAAGAATAATCGCATCGCTCTACGCCGCCGTTCTGGCCGTATCGATGGCCTACGCCCTTTTTTCGGCGCGAGGGGGGCTGCTTTGGGCGGAAATACTCGCGGCCGCCGTCTTCCTATTCGTCGTAGCCGGAGCGTGGTATCTCCTCAGGCTTCCGGACGGCGATCTCCCGAGCATCGCTCCGCTTAACATGTTCGCCTTCGCCTCCGTCGCCGTGATTCTCGCTTTAGTCGCGCCGCAGGAGAGGGTCCTGGGAGGCTATATCAGATTGATCTACATTCACGCCGCGGTCACGTGGGTTGGACTGGCCCTGTTCGCGGCGTCTTTCGTCGCCGGCGGAGCGAACATCCTCGTCAAAGACAGAGCGCCTGCGAAGTGGGCCGACTCTCTTTTCGCGAACGCGATCTTTTTTTGGGCCGCCAGCAGCTTAATAGGCACCGTTGCGGCCTATCTCACTTGGGGAGAGTTCTGGTACTTGGAACCCAGAACGAGAGCGGCGTTCGCGATACTCGCGGTCGCTTTGCTGGTCTACATCATCGGTCCGATGATGAACTCCCAAACTTTGAGGATGTCCGCCCAAACGGCGGTACCGGCGATCGTTTTTGTTTCGCTGGCGCTGACGGGAAAGCTCGTTCATCCGAACAACGCCTTCTTGAAATCGGATTCGCTCGAGATAAAGCTGTTTGCGCTGATAATAACGCTCGTTTTTTTGGGAGTTGCCGCGCAAGGCGTTCGCTGGTTCGCGTCGCGTCGCGGCCTTTGACGGAAGTTCGATCGCGTTTTGCTTTAAATCCCGCTTATTGGTATAGTGGCGCGGGTGGGTTTCCGCCGGCCCTTTCCGCGGGCGGCGTATCGAAATTCGTCGGTCGTCCGATGTCGAAGAGGTGACTAAGGTGGTCGATAAGAAGGGAAAGAAAAGGCTCATCGTCGTAACCGCTATTTTGGTCGCGGCGCTCGCTTTCCTCGTATTCGCGAACTTGAGAAGCTCCGCCTATATGCTGACGATCAAAGAAGTCCAGGATAATCCCAAGTACATCGGTTCCACGGTGAGGGTGGGAGGCCTCGTGGTGAAGGACACCATAGAAAGAAAGGGGAAGAGCTATCGGTTCAAGATAGCCGATAAGGGCAAGGCGATGCTGGTCGATTATTCGGGCAGCATGCCGTCGACGTTCGGTCCCAACATCCAGGTGATCGCCTTGGGCAAGCTGGTTACAAAGGAGCGCCTGGAAGCGAGAGAAATCGTGACCAAGTGCCCGTCCAAGTACCAATCGAAGGTCGATAAGCCCGGAACGGAGGGTAAGCAGCAGTGATCGTTTTGGGAAGATTGGCGCTGATCGCCGCCGCGATCATAGCGCTATACAGTTTGGTGAGCCTTGCGAGCTGGCTGGGAGACAGGCGCCGCCATCCGTACCGCTCTATTTACGGAGCCGCGATAGCGACTTTCGGCGCCGTAGCGATATCGACTCTGGTCTTGGTGCTCGCCTTTATAGGAAACGATTACTCTCTCGACTACGTGGCCAAATACTCGAGCCCGGATATGCCTGTTTATCTTAAGGCTGCCGCCCTTTGGGCCGGCCAGGCGGGCTCGATGCTTTTCTGGCTTTTCTTGTTGTCCGGATTCGCGGCGCTGATCGCCTATCGAAGGCTCGACAATCCAGACGCTTTAACCAACCACGCTTTGCTCATCCTGAACGCGGTCGAGCTCTTTTTCTTGGCCGTGCTGATTCTCGTCGACAGCAGCAACCCGTTCCTCCAGGCGACGAACCCGAGTCCGGCCGGCCTCAATCCGCTTTTGATGCACTGGGCGATGGTGCTTCATCCGCCGACCCTTTTCATTGGATACGCCGGTTTTACCGTGCCCTTCGCCTACGCGCTGGGGGCGCTGATCGCGAAAGATCCGTCGAGCGAATGGGTCGATCGCGCGCATCGGTGGGCGCTGTTCGCCTGGCTCTTCCTGTCGGTGGGAATAATTTTGGGAGCCCTCTGGGCCTACGTCGTATTGGGATGGGGCGGATATTGGGGATGGGATCCCGTTGAGAACGCCTCCCTCGTCCCCTGGCTTACCGGCGTCGCGCTCATGCATTCGTTCACGGCCTATCGACGCCGAGGCAATCTGAAGATCTGGACGGCCGCGCTCGCAGCCGCGACTTTCGTTCTCTGCATCGTCGCGACCTTCATAACGAGGAGCGGTCTCATAAGCAGCGTTCACGCTTTCGAGACGAATTCCGTGTTGACGGCGCTTTTCGGCATATTCATGGTCGGCGCGATCGCGGCGTCGGCGTATCTTCTGTACGTCAACAGGGATCTGTTCGCCCAGCGTGACGAATTCGAATCCTTCGCCTCGAAGCACTTCACATACTACCTCAACAACGTGGTCATGGCGGCGTTTGCCGGGATAATCCTGTTCGCGACCGCCGTATTGCCGATTTTCGGCCGTTCGTGGAAAGCCGATAACTACAACGTAATCGCGCGGCCCCTGGGGATCCTTTACCTCCTCCTTTTGATAGCCTGTCCGCTTTTCGGGTGGGTTAAGACCGACATCAAAGCGCTTTTAAAGCGACTGATAGTTCCAGGCGCGGTCGCCGCGGTCGCCGCGGTTCCGATCTGGCTGCTCTGGAGCCCGGCAAAACCCTGGGACTCGAAGGAGATCCTCCTCAGCATCGTCAACTCCAAGCCCCTCGGTTTCGTCGGGCAACTTCTTTCGATCTTCCTGGCCGTTTCCGTCGTTGAGCTCTTCGTTGTGGGAGCGCAGGTCAAGGCCAAGAACCGAGGGATCGGCTTTTTGAGCGCGCTCGCATCCATTTTCCGCTACAATCGGTCGACCGCCGGCGGATACTTGACCCATTTGGGGGTTGCGGTGGCGATGTTCGGCGTAGTCGCCTCGACCATGTACGTCAAAGAGACCAACGACGTTTTTGCGGTGAACAAGACCGGTCGGGCGGTCACATCGATCGGAGGTTACAGCTTGGTTTACAAGCGCGTCGAGCAGAAGGATGAGGGTGCGACGGTATCGACGCGCGCCTATTTCGACGTTTTTAAAGGAAAGCGCAAGCTCGGCGAGATCGCGCCTAAGATCGCGTACTTCAAGCTCCAGCAGACATCGACGCGCCAGGTCGCCATCGTGGGTGGATCGGCCGTCTTCAACCCGAGCGACCTCAAGCTTCGGGGCGGATCGGGGCTCACCCGCTACGACCCCTTCGAAGACCTGTTCGTATCGCTCAACGTGGATCAAAATGACCAAAACAACCTTGTGGTCGAGGTCAAGGTGAATCCGTTGATTTCTTTCGTCTGGGCGGGGGCGCTTGTTTTGATGTCTGGCACGGTGCTTGCCTGCTGGCCGAAAAGGTCGGTTGAAGTGCCGATGGTCGGAAGGGACCAAAGAAGGCGCCGCGTTGGGGTTCCCGCCGAAGCATAAAGAGGTGAGATTTTATAATCTCCGATGAACTTGCGGCACCGGCCTCGGAGATCGCCAAAAGGGCGGATCGCGAGGTCGAGATAGAGGTCAAGAACCTCAGCAAAGTGTTCGGGCGCAGGAAAGTTCTCGATGGCATATCGTTCGACATCGAGAGGGGCGGTTTTTTGGCCCTTTTCGGCCCGAACGGAGCCGGCAAAACGACGCTGGTCAAGATCCTCTCGACGCTGCTCGCTCCCACCAGCGGCGAAGTGAGGATCTCCTGGCTCTCCATAGGGGACGATGCCGCGGCCGTGCGATCGAAGATCGGCCTCATATCCCACAATCCTTTGCTGTACGGAGACCTGACGGCGGAGGAGAACCTCGAATTCTACGGGAAACTATACCGGGTCGAAAACCTCCGCGATAGGATCGACGAGCTTCTGGAAAAGGTCGAGCTCTCTCATAGGCGCTTTGATCTCGTCCGCACGTATTCCAAGGGCATGCTTCAGCGGCTCGCGATCGCGAGGGCCCTCCTTCATCGCCCGTCCATCCTTTTTCTCGACGAGCCGCACAGCGGCTTGGACCCGCACGCCGTGGATATTTTGGACGGCCTGTTGGATTCGATCCGCCGGGATCACACGTTCCTGATGATCACCCACAGCCTTGAGAAAGGCCTTGCTCTCGCCAGCTCGGCGATGATTTTGGTCGGGGGCAAGGTCGTCTTGAGGAAGGACAAAAAGGAGCTCGACTTGAAGGAGCTCAAGGAGCTATATCGACAGAACGTGAAAGGTGAGGGCGAATGAGCCTCTCGCAGATTTGGGCGATCATCAAGAAAGACATCGTCGCGGAGCTCAGGACCAAAGAGATGGTCATTTCGATGTTCCTCTTCGTGATGCTCACCATGGTCATTTTCAACTACGCGTTCGATGCCGAGAAGAACGACCTCACGTCCTTCGGAGGCGGCCTTCTGTGGACGGCGTTCCTTTTCATGTCCATGCTCGGTCTGAACAGGTCGTTCGTCCACGAGAAGGACGAGGGTTGCCTGGAGGGCTTACTGCTCTCGCCCCTGGATCGGTCGGCCATTTTTCTCGGGAAGATGCTCGGAAACCTCATTTTTTTGGCGATCGTCGAGGCGGTGGCGCTTCCCGTGTTCGTCGTTTTTTTCATAAGAAGCGAATTTCTGGGCCGCTTTGGCTATTTCGTCCTTTCGATCTTGTTGAGCGACATAGGCATAGCGGCGGTGGGCACGCTGCTCGCCACGATTTCGGTCAACAGCAAGACCAGGGACATGCTACTTCCGATCATATTTCTTCCTGTGAGCATCCCGCTGATGATAGCGGCAGTCGTTTCGACGGGCGGCGCGCTCGCCGGAATGGCAACGCCGGATGCGCTGGAACGCGTTCACGCGGCCATGAAGTTCTTGGCCGCGTATGATATAATTTTCCTGCTCGTCGCGTATGCGCTTTACGACTTCGCTGTGGGGGAATGAGGATGAAAGCGATCTATTTGATCTACTCCCTGCCGGTGCTCATCCTGGCCGCGTTCGCGATTTATCACCCGGCAGCGCGCCGGTGGACGGCGGACTTTTTCACGGCGAGGAAGCTCACGGCGGCCGGTTTTCTGCTCTTGATGATCGGCCTCGCCTTGGCCTTTTTCGTAGCTCCCGATATCGTAAATCCCGAAGGAAAGAGGATATTCTCCCAAAAAATCTTTTATTATCACGTGCCGGTAGCCGAGACGTCTCTCATCGGCTTCGTTTTGGGGGCGATTTTCGGAGGCTTGTTTCTGGCGAAAAGGGAGCGCCGGTACGACTTTTTGAGCTACGCTAGCATCGAGGTGGGTTTCCTTTTTGGAATTCTGACCGAGTGGACCGGAGTGATCTGGACGCGCTCCGAATGGGGCAAGTGGTGGGAGTGGGAACCCCGGTTGACCACTTATCTCATTTTGATATTGATGTACGCCGGGTACTTCGTTCTGCGCTCGTCGATCGCCGAAGAGGCTTCCCGCGCGAGATTTTCGGCGGTTTACTCCATCGTCGCGGCCGTGAGCGTTCCCCTCACTTTCTTCTCCATAAGGCTCATCCCTTCGGTTCATCCGGTCGTGTTTACCAGTTCCGGGGCTCAGATGGAGCCTTCGATGCTAGCGGCCTTCCTCGTATCGATGCTGGGCATGACGATCTTCTCCATCGGATTGATCAGGACCCGGTACTCGCTCGAGCTCTTGGGCGAAGGCGTCGAGCACCTTAAAGAAAAGCTTGGAGGTTAGGATTATGGAGTTCAGGGAAGCGGTGCCCTACGTCGTCTCGGCCTATATGGGCATCTGGCTGGCGATCGTGATCTATTTCCTCATGATCCAGGGAAAGCTGACCGCGCTCGGCAAGCAGCTGGATGTGCTCGCAAAAGCCGTCGATAAAAAAGCGACCGAAGAAGCGGCGGAGAGGGTAGAAGTTTAGGCATCTCGGAGCTGGTATTCGTGGAACAACTGGCGGTAATAACCTTTTGGCTCGCCGCGGTGTTCAGCCTGACGGCGTCCCTGATGTACACGAAGAACTTCTTCGCTAAGGTCGAGAAGAAGGAGCAGGTCGAGCTCGCGACCGGATCGGGAGCGGCCGCGTTCCTTTTGCTCATAACTTCCATTCTCATCCGGGTGGGGACGATAGGCTTCGAAAAAGCGGCCAGTCCCTTCATGGCGCGCGCGATTTTCGCCATGTTCATAATAGGGGTTTACCTGATGGTTGAAGCCGTTTACGCGCGCGGGGCTCCCAGGGTTCGGGCCCTTGGGATGTTCGTGATGCCCGTGGCCGTGATTTTAGAATTTCTGGCCTGGCACGTCTACAAGCTGAACCGGCCCCTCACGGACCAGCTGAAGAGCGCGTGGGTGGGCATGCACGTGACCTTCGCCGTCATCGCCTACGCCGCGATGACGGTCGCCGTGGGCATGGCCATCATCTATCTGCTACAAGAGCGCCAGCTGAGGAGCAAAAGACCGGCGGCGTCGGCCTTTCTTAAAAAGTTTCCATCGCTCGAAGCCGCGGACTCCCTGTGCAACAAGGCGATAGTTTTCAGCTTTTCGTTCTTGACCCTCGTCATAGGCACGGGGATCATAAGGGCCGAGATGCTTCCCGAGTGGTCGCAGTGGTATCAGGACGTGAAGATTCTGGCGGCAATAGCCACTTGGCTCGTCTTCGGAATATATTTGGCCGTGAGAACGCTCTTCGACTGGCGGGGTAGAAGGGCGAACATAGTGGCGATCGTCGGTTTCGCCGTGGGAATGTTCACTTATTTCGCGAACTACCTGCTGCCGTCGATACACAGTTACGGCAAGGGATTTTGATGGTAAAAGCGCTTTTTCATGAGAGGCGGCGGTGGGGCGAAACGGCGGATCGCCGTTGAACTCCCGAGGTACGGCCGGTGGTTGCGCGGGAGCCAGCTCGAGCGGCGGTCGATGTAAGAGCAGGGCTTCCGACGCGGTCTGCGGAAGAGCGCTTGCCGGACGCGAGGATCGGGGGCCGAAACCGCGATCTGCGTCGTCGGCTCGACGCGGGGCGGAAGTCTTTATGGGAAGTTTCTTATAGGAAGAGCGGGCCTATGCATATTTTGATGACCGGTCTTTCGCACAAGACGGCTCCGGTGGAAATACGCGAAAAGGTGACGTTTTCGGAAAGCGCCCTTCCCGAAGCGCTGGAGCGCCTTCTTGGTTATCCGTCCGTAAATGAATCAGTGATCCTCTCAACCTGCAACAGGATGGAAATCTACTCCGTCGTCTGCGGCGTGGAGGAGGGTAAATCCGACATTCTGAATTTTCTTTGCGAGTACCACGATCTCGATAGAAGCGACTTGGAGGGATATCTCTATTTCCACGTGGGGCCGAGCGCCGTGCACCACATATTCAGGGTCGCGTCCAGCTTGGATTCCATGGTCGTCGGCGAAGCCCAGATACTCGGGCAGGTGAAAGACGCGTATGAATGGGCGCACGAGGCCCAGGCCACGTCTGTCGTCCTCAATCGGCTCTTCAGGCACGCCCTCCAGGTTGGCAAGCGGGTGAGGACGGAAACGGAGATCGGCGAGAGCGCCGTATCCATTTCATACGCGGCCGTCGAGTTGGCCAAGAAGGTCTTTGAAAGTCTGGCAGGAAAAACCGTTCTGGTCATCGGTGCCGGAGAGATGAGCGAGCTCACGGTCAAGCATCTCATGGCTTGCGGCACCGCAAAGGTTCTGGTCGCCAACAGAACGTTCAAAAGGGCGAAAGAGCTGGCCGATCGCTTCAAGGGAGAAGCCATAAGATTTGAAGATCTCGTGGATCGGATGGCCGAAGCCGATATCGTCATCAGCTCAACCGCTTCGCCGGGTTTCGTCGTCGACAAAGGCGCTGTGGCCGCGGTCATGCACCGGCGCAGGAACAGGCCGATTTTCATGATCGACATAGCTCTTCCGAGGGACGTAGATCCGGAAGCGGGCAGGCTGTACAACGTCTTTCTGTACGACATCGACGACCTCGAATCGGTCGTTCGAACAAACATCGCCGAGCGAGAGCGAGCGGCCCAAGTTTGCGAAGGTATCGTGGAAAGGGAAGTCGAGGATTTCATCGCCTGGATCTCCACTTTGGAGGTCGTGCCGACCATATCGGCGCTCAAGGATAGGGCGGAGGCGATACGCCTTCTCGAGCTCGAGAAGGCGCTGAAGCGCTTTAAAAATCTCACCGACGACGAGCTCAGCGCCCTGAACGCCCTTACGACCGGGATAGTCAACAAGCTGCTGCACCGGCCGATCGTCCGAATTAAAGAGTGCGCCAACCGCAAGGATGGCTACCTTTACATAGAGTCCCTGCGTCACCTCTTCGATCTCGAGGACGCTTCCGCGTCGATCGGTGCCGATATCGCCAACGCGCAGAAGGGCGCGCGGGCCATACCCATTCGGGCAGATGAGGGCAGCGCCGGTTCCAAGCGAGGGGAAAGGGTCGGTGGCGTTGAGGGATAGGAAAAAGCTCGTTCTCGGCACCCGGGGAAGCGCTCTTGCGCTTTGGCAATCGAATCTGGTCGCTTCCCGCCTCTCCGCCGCCGCGGGGATCGAAATCGAGATAAAAAAGATAAAAACGAAGGGCGATAAGATTCTGGACGCCCCGCTCGCGAAAATCGGCGATAAGGGACTTTTCGTAAAGGAGATAGAAAACGAGCTCCTCGGCGGCTCGATCGATCTAGCGGTTCACAGCCTTAAAGACATGCCCACGGCAATTCCCCTGGGCTTGTCCCTCGGGGCGATCCTCGAGAGGGAAGATCCGAGGGATGCGCTGATTTCGAAATCCGGTCTCGGTCTGGACCGGCTTCCGCTCGGCACGACCGTGGCCACGAGTTCGCTCAGGCGGCGGGCTCAGCTGCTCAAGTATCGTCCAGATCTCAAGCTGGTCGAAGTCCGCGGAAACCTCGATACCCGCGTGCGCAAAATGGAAGAGGGCCAATTCGGAGCGATAATCCTGGCCGTCGCAGGCCTTAAGCGAATGGGATGGGAAGATAGGATCACCGAGCGCATTTCTCCGGAGATCAGCCTGCCGGCCGTGGGACAGGGCGCGATAGTCGTTGAGGTGCGAGAGGATGACGAATTCGTCCTCGGCCTCGTGAAGCACCTGGATCATCGGCGGACTAGGGCCGAAGTGCTAGCCGAGCGCGCGCTGATGCGGCGCCTCGAGGGGGGTTGCCAGATTCCGATAGGGGCGTTGGGCAGGCTCGAGGGCGGCGTTCTCGGGCTCGACGCGATGGTAGCCAGCTTGGACGGCTCCAGGTTGATAAGAGATCGCCTCGAAGGGACGGCGGATTCCCCGGAGGACCTAGGCGTGGCCCTCGCGGAGCGCCTCCTCGGCCTAGGAGCGAGCGAGATATTGGCCGAAGTGAGGGCGAGCGCCGGCGCTCCGGAACCGGTTCCGAACGAAGGGATCCATTGACCTGGACGAATCTGGCGTGGTTACCGGCTACGCGTTTGCGCGAGCGGCTTTCCAGAGCTCCAGGCCGTCCAAAAGAGGACGAGATCGGCGAAGAAGCGGCCCGTGCGATATATCGCTCGTCGGCAGAGGATGCAGCCGCCTCGTTTCGGCTGGAGCGGTTCGGACGCAGAAAGATCGACTTTGCGGGGAATTTCTCGCCCGCGAGCGCGGATTCGCGATGGGCGGCCGCGCGGGGCACTGTGAGCGATACGGAGCTATGAACCATAGTATGGCGATGGAAAAACCCTTATCGGGAAAACGCGTGCTGGTGACCCGGGCGAGAAGTCAAGCGAAGGGCTTGATGGAAGCGCTCGAGCGGGTCGGCGCGATCCCGGTCGCCGTCCCTCTCATAAAAACGGTTCCGCCGAAAAGCTATCGGGCCCTTGACGAAGCCGTCGAGAGGCTTCCCGAGGGCTACGATTGGATCGTTTTTACGAGCGCGAACGCCGCGAAGCATTTTTTCGAGAGAGCGGCGAAGGCTGGCAAGGGCATCTCGTCGGTGGCGGGGGTAAAGACGGCGGCTATAGGACCGGCTACCGCAAAAGCCCTGGAGAATCGCGGCGCGCGCGTGGATTACGTTCCCGAAAGCGCGGTGGCCGAATCGGTGGTAGAGGGTTTTGCCCGCATGGGAATCGAGGGCAAGCGCTTTCTCATGCCGCGCGCCGAGGTGGCGAGGGACGTCATTCCGGAGGGTTTGGCGAGATTGGGAGCGAAGGTGGACGTCGTCGACGCGTACCGCACGGTTTTGGACGAGTCGGCTTCGGGTGAACTGCGGCGCCTTTTCGAAGGCGGAGAGATAGATATAGTTACCTTGACGAGCTCCTCTACGGCGAAGAACCTAGTCGCCCTTCTCGGAGACGACTTCAAGTCGCTCTTGAGCGGCGTGAAGATAGCGGCCATAGGGCCGGTGACCGCCGAGACGATGGCATCCTTCGGCCTCGCGGCGGACGTGGTCGCCGAGGAATTCACGATCGACGGTTTGGTTAAGGCCCTGGTGGAGAAGCTGGGGAGGAAAAGCGCCGAGGAGCAAGCGGCGCGGCGGAGTCGAGGTTGACAAGGCTTGCGCGGGGCTTTACGTTACTTTTGAAAGCTCGGGCGGCGAGGATGATCACCGTTCGAGGAATAAGCCGATCAAGGGGTTGATTTGATGCCTTTTGCACCGCAGCAGATTCCGTGGTACATCGTTTGGGCTCAGTACTTTCAGATCGCCACAGCCTTCATGCTTCCGGTCTTTTTGGTCGTCGTTGCGGCGATGGCGGCGTTGAGCCTCGCGAAGCTCAGCTCGATCGCCAGGTCGCTGGCGCCGGCTTCTGGCGAGTCGGCTTCTGCGCCGAGCGCGGAATCGGAAAAGGCCGAAGCAGAAGATGACCCGGACATAAGCGAATTCGTCGAGTGATCAGCGCGGCTTTTGGGGCGCGTGGCCTGGGATTTTGGCAATGGGAAGGTGACGATGTATTTTCCGACTTATCGCATGCGCAGGCTCAGGAAGACCGAAACCCTGAGGCGCCTCGTTAGAGAAACGGTCCTGACGGTGGACGATCTCATCTATCCGCTTTTCGTCATGGAAGGAGAGGGCGTGAGGAACGAGATATCCGCCATGCCCGGATGCTACCAGCTCTCGATCGAAAACCTGGTCGAGGAGGTCAAGCAGGTGCGGGATCTCGGGATCCCCGGCGTCATTCTCTTCGGGTTGCCGGCCAAAAAGGACGAGGCCGCAAGCCAAGCTTACGCCGAAGAGGGAATCGTCCAGCGCGCGATACGGGCGATCAAAGAAAAGGTCCCGGACGTGGTCGTCATCACGGATGTCTGCCTTTGCGAGTACACGAGCCACGGCCACTGCGGCGTGGTTAAAGAGGGCGAAGTCCTGAACGACGTGACCCTCGAGCTTCTGGCGAAGACCGCGCTTTCCCACGCGGAGGCGGGGGCCGACGTGGTCGCCCCTTCCGATATGATGGATGGCAGGGTGGCGGCCATCCGTTCGCAGCTGGATGAAGCCGGATACGCCGACGTTCCGATCATGGCGTACTCGGCAAAGCACGCTTCGAGCTTTTACGGGCCCTTCCGGGAAGCGGCGGAGTCCGCTCCGGCATTCGGCGATCGCCGCAGCTACCAGATGGATCCGGCGAACGGCGATGAAGCCGTTCGAGAGGTCGCTCTGGATATCGAGGAAGGGGCCGATATAGTAATGATCAAGCCCGCGCTACCAGCCCTGGATCTGATTTGGCGCATCAAGCAGGAGTTCGGGTATCCGACGGCGGCGTACAACGTCTCAGGGGAGTACTCGATGGTCAAGGCCGCCGCCGCGAGGGGCTGGCTGGACGAAAAGAAGGTCGTCCTCGAGCTCCTGACCGGCATAAAGCGCGCGGGGGCCGACATGATTCTCACGTATCACGCGAAGGACGCGGCCAAATGGTTGGAATAAGCGCACCGAGCGACGAAAAGCGAACGCGCGGCGAAGCGAAGGCGCCGCCCCGAATGATCGCGTGGGAAATAACGCGAAGCTGCAATCTCGCCTGCGTTCATTGCCGAGCTTCGGCGCTTCGCGGTCCGTACCCCGGCGAGCTCACCACAGAAGAAGCCAAGGCGCTGATCGACGATATCGCGTCATTCGCCGATCCCATAATCATCTTGACCGGCGGCGAGCCCCTCGAGAGGAGCGACTTCTTCGACATCGCCGAATACGGAAGGGAAAAGGGTTTGCGCATGGTGGTGGGAACCAACGCCACTCTCATGACCCCGCAGGTCGCCCAAAAGCTCAAGGCCGTGGGCATCCCGAGGATTTCGGTGTCGCTGGATTTTCCCACGGCGGAGCTCCACGACGAGTTTCGCGGGGTTCCGGGGGCTTTCGACTCGGCCATCGAGGGCATACGCGTCGCCCAGGCGGCAGGCATCGAAATTCAGATCAACTCCACGATAACCAAGCTGAACGTTTCGCACCTCGATGGTTTGCTGAATCTCGCGAAGGAGCTGGGGGCCGTCGCTTTTCATCCCTTCCTCTTGGTCCCCACTGGCCGAGGGAAAGACCTCGAAGAGCAGGAGCTTCCCCCCGAGGAATACGAAAGGACGCTCAACTGGGTTTACGATAAGCAAAAAGAAGTCAAAGATATTTTTTTCAAGCCCACCGACGCGCCGCATTATTTCAGGATAGTGCGCCAGCGCGCCAAGGCCGACGGGACTTCGGGTGCGGCCATGATGGGCGGCCATCCGCACGCGGCCAGGGGCCTCGAAACCATGACCCGGGGGTGCCTGGGCGGCATCGGCTTTTGCTTCATCTCTCACGTGGGGCGCGTTCAGCCATGCGGATATTTCGACGTTCCCGCGGGGAACGTCAAAGAGGCTCCGTTCAGGGAGATCTGGGAAAATTCGAAGCTTTTTAACGATCTGAGGGCCTTCGACAAGCTCAAAGGAAAATGCGGCGCCTGCGAGTTCAAGCGCATTTGCGGTGGCTGCCGCGCCAGGGCTTACGAGGCCACCGGCGATTATCTCGCCGAAGAACCGTACTGCGTTTACGAGCCCAAGCTGGCCGATCCCGCGAAGGCGACCTGAATCGAACTCGCGGCGACGCGGGCGGCAGTTATCCGATCCGAGGCGCCCGTCCGGGCGGTCCGGATATCGCCTTCGGTCGAGATACCGGCGCGGCGCATTCAATTCAACTACGATGGAGGAGCGAATGAGGATCGATCGATCGGTAGAGCTTTTCGATGAAGCCAAGCGCTTCATCCCCGGCGGGGTCAATTCGCCCGTCAGGGCTTTCAAATCGGTCGGGCTTAACCCCCTCTTCATCGACAGGGCGAAGGGCTCGAAGGTCTTCGACGTCGACGGCAACGAGTACATCGACTTCGTTTGCTCTTGGGGGCCGATGATCCTGGGTCACGCGCCGGATGTCGTCCTCGAGGCCGTCCGGGGAGCCCTCGAGAAGGGGACTTCCTTCGGGGCGCCCACCGAGCTCGAGGTGGAGATGGCCAAGGCGGTGGTTTCGGCCGTCCCTTCTGTAGAGGAAGTCAGGATGGTCTCGTCCGGCACCGAAGCGACCATGTCGGCGATCAGGCTCGCTCGCGGGTTCACCGGCCGCGAGAAGTTCATCAAGTTCGAGGGCTGCTACCACGGCCACGTCGATCACCTGCTCGTTTCCGCCGGATCGGGCGTCGCCACCCTCGGCCTGCCGGGAACGCCGGGGGTCACCAAAGGCGCGGCCGCGGACACGATTGTCCTGCCCTATAACGACATCGACGCCGTCAGGAAAGCTTTCGAGAGATTTGGAGACCAAATCGCGGCCGTCATCGTCGAGCCCGTCGCCGGAAACATGGGGGTCGTTCCGCCGGTCCCCGGCTTTTTGGAGGGGCTGAGGGAGGTCACGGAAGAGAACGGCGCGCTTCTCATATTCGACGAGGTCATCACGGGTTTTCGCGTGTCGTTCGGAGGAGCGCAGCAGCTGTATGGAGTGACACCCGATCTCACTTGCCTGGGCAAGGTCATAGGCGGCGGCTTCCCGGTCGGAGCTTTCGGCGGCAAAAGGGAGATCATGGAGAGGCTGGCCCCGGCCGGTGAGGTCTACCAAGCGGGAACGCTGTCCGGTAATCCGATAGCCATGACGGCGGGGTTGGCGACGCTTGAGGCGCTATCGAGGGATGGCGTGTACGAAGAGCTCGAGCGCAAAGGGGCGCTTCTCGAGGCGGGCCTCAGGGAAGCCTCCGAAGCGGCCGGCGTTGCCGTGCAGCTCACCAGGGTTGGCTCGCTGGCCTCGATGTTCTTTACCGAGGCGCCCGTGCGGGACTGGGCGACCGTAAAAACGTCCGATACGGATAAGTACGCTCGCTTCTTCAAATCCATGCTCGAGCGAGGCGTGAATTTGGCGCCGTCGCAGTTCGAAGCGGCTTTCGTGTCGATGGCCCATACCGACGAGGATATCGATAAAACCGTAAGAGCCGCCGAAGAAGCGCTAAGGAAGCTGTAAAGTTATAATACGGAGCGGAACGGGAATATAGCCCGGTAAGCGAGAATTGAGGAGGAAGCCCCGATTCGGCATCGGATCGGGCGCGTTTTTGAGGAGGTCGCATGATAAGCCTCGAACCCATATCGGGCCTTCCCATTTTCCTGGATGGCGTCGAGCTCGTCTTCGGAGGGGGGCTCGAGCCCGTGAGCCCGGACGTTCGGCGCCTTTCGGATTTCGCTTCGGTCCTTGCCCCGGAAAGCGAGCTTTCCGGACCGGAAGACGTGTACTTCATGTATCGAGGGGTCGCGCGACCGGAGCATCGGGAGCTGTTCAAGAGGTACAATTACAGGTACGACATCACCGTTCTGAGGCCCGGGATTATCGGCAGGGAAAGGATTAAGACGATAGGTCATTACCATCCGCTGGTACCCGGAGAGCGCGTGACGTATCCTGAGGTTTACGAGGTGCTTTTCGGAAGGGCGCATTACGTGTGTCAGCGCGCGGAAGGACACAGGGCGCTCGATTTCATCGTCATAGAGGCGAACCCCGGCGACAAAGTCGTCATCAAGCCGGGTTACGGGCATATAACGATTAATCCGCTCGAAGAGCCTCTGGTTATGTCCAACGTCACCGCGGATGGTTTCCCCTCCGATTATCGCCCGTTTGCCAGGATGCGCGGAGCGGCTTATTATGAGTTGGCGGATGGCCGTTGGGAGCTCAATGAGCGCTATGAATTGGAGCATCCACCCATGCGCGCTTCGGCTCTGGAAGTTCGGGAGTTCGGCTTAATAGAGGGAACCCCCCTGTACTCGAGCATAACTTCCGAACCGGATAAATTCGATTTCTTGGTCCATCCGCAGAAGCACCTCGGAGCGTTCGAGCGCTGCATCGAGCTCGATGGCGTGATGGACGTCAAGTGGTAGCTTTGTTCCCTGTCCGTTAGCGGAGGAGCTATGAAGGGGCTGATTTTGAGCGGCGGAACCGGCACCAGATTGCGCCCGATAACCTTCACGAGCGCCAAGCAGCTCGTTCCCGTCGCCAACAAACCGATACTTTTCTACGCGATCGAAACCGTCCGCGATGCCGGAGTCACGGATATAGGCATCATCGTGGGAGAGACTAAGGGGGAAGTGATGAAGGCCGTGGGCGACGGTTCCTCCTTCGGCGTCAAAGTCACCTACATCGAGCAGGAAGCGCCCCTGGGGCTGGCCCACGCCGTAAAGATCGCCGAAGACTTCATAGGAGCGGAGCCCTTCGTGATGTTTCTCGGCGATAATCTCATCAAGGAGGGGATAAGAGGCCTGGTCGAGGAGTTCGAGCGGGACAGGCCGAATTGTCAGATACTGCTCGCGAGGGTGAAGAATCCCAGCCAGTTCGGAGTGGCCGAGCTCGATTGCGATGGCAGGATAAAGCGCCTGATAGAAAAGCCGAAGGATCCGCCCAGCGACCTCGCGCTGGTGGGCGTTTACATGTTCGATTCGCACGTTTTCGAGGCGGTCAACGCCATCGAGCCGTCGTGGAGGAACGAACTCGAAATAACCGATGCCATACAGTACCTGTTGGACGAGGGATACGTGGTCAAGCCCCACATCATCGACGGCTGGTGGAAGGATACCGGAAAGCTCGAGGACATCCTCGAGGCGAATCGAATAATGCTCGAGGATATCGACGCGGACATCCGGGGGACGGTCGAAGGCGAATCCCAAGTTCACGGCAGGGTGATCATCGAGGAAGGAGCGCGTGTGGTCGACTCCGTCATCCGCGGCCCCGTAGTTATAGGCAAGAACAGCGAAATCGTCGGCTCGTACGTCGGGCCTTTCACTTCTATCCACGAGAACGTGAGGCTGATCGGCAGCGAGGTCGAACACTCGATAATTTTGGCCGACTGCGTCATCGAGAACGTGGGAGCCAGGATCGAGGATTCGCTGCTCGGAAGAAACGTCAAGATGCACAAGAGCGATACCAAGCCGCGGGCCTACAGGCTGATGGTGGGCGATAACTCGCAGGTGGAAGTCGTTTAACGCGCGACTTGCGGTTGCTGGCGCCCTCGGCAGCTCCGATGGAGCTCGCGGTGACGATATGCGGTCGGATCTTTGACGGTCGAAAAGAGGGGGAGCACGACGGATGATCGAGGGCGTTGTCGTAAAAAAACTTCGCGTCATACCCGATGAGCGCGGCCGCTTGATGGAGATATTTAGAAGCGACGATGAGATTTTCGAGAAGTTCGGTCAGGTTTACGTCACGACCACTTATCCCGGCGTCATAAAGGCGTGGCATCTGCACAAGCGTCAGACTGACCACGTCGCCTGCATAAAAGGAATGATAAAGCTGGCGCTTTACGATCCGAGAGAGGGATCTCCGACCAAGGGAGAGGTAAATGAGCTTTTCATCGGGGAGCACAACCCGGCGCTTGTGAGGATACCCAAAGGCGTTTATCACGGCTGGAAAGGGATCGGCGAATCGGAAGCTTTGATCGTCAACTGCCCCGATGAACTCTACAATTACTCCGAGCCGGATGAATATCGCCTTCCTTACGACGCGGCGGAGATTCCGTACGACTGGAGCCTTAAGCACGGGTAGAAGGCGGACTGCGGTCCGCGCCCTTTGCTGGGCCAAAAGACGAGCGGAGGTATTCGGTTGAGGATATTGGTTACGGGGGGAGCCGGTTTCATCGGTTCCAACTTCATCAGGTACGTTCTCGGCAAATATCCGAACGTGCGAGTCGTTAACTACGACAAACTCACGTACGCGGGTAATTTGGAAAATCTGGCGGACGTGGAAGGCGACGCGCGCTACGAGTTCATCCGCGGGGACATTTGCGACTCGAAAGCGGTCCTAGAGGCGATGGAGGGCTGCGATGCCGTTGTGAACTTCGCGGCCGAAAGCCACGTTGACCGCTCGATAACCGGGCCGGCGGAATTCATCGAGACGAACGTCTGCGGAACGCAGGTTATCCTGGATGCGGTTAAGAAGCTCAAAGTAGAGCGCTTGCTCCACATCTCGACGGACGAGGTCTACGGCTCCATAGAGGCCGGTTCTTTTAAGGAAACCGACCGATTGAACCCCTCCAGCCCTTATTCAGCGTCCAAGGCCGCGGCGGATTTATTGTGCAATTCGTATTTCGTCACGTTCGGGGTGCCCGTGATCGTTTCCAGGAGCTCGAACAACTTCGGCCCGTACCAGTTTCCCGAGAAAATAATCCCCCTCTTCGTGACCAACGCCCTGGAGGATATACCCGTTCCCGTTTATGGAGATGGCCTCAACGTGAGAGACTGGACGTACGTCGAAGACAACTGCGCCGCGCTCGATGCGATATTGCGCGAGGGGAAACCGGGCGAAGTTTACAACGTCGGCGCGGGAAACGAAGTTTCCAACCTGGAGCTCACGCGGCGCATTCTCGATATTCTCGGAAAAGATGAAAGTCTGATCCGCTACGTTGCAGACCGTCCGGGTCACGATCGGAGATACTCGATAGATTCGTCCAAAGTTCGCGCCCTCGGATGGGCTCCGAGGCTCGATTTCGATGAGGCCCTTAGGCTGACCGTCGAGTGGTACAGGGACAACGAGGGCTGGTGGCGGAAGCTTAAAGGCCGGGCGATGGCGGAGAGGTGATCGCGGTCGATGCGAACGGCTTCGGGCTTCAGCTGCGGGGGTGCGGGCGAATGAAGATCCTGATCACCGGCGCGGGGGGAATGCTTGGATCCGACCTGGTCGAGCGGCTCTCGGGTGAGCACGAAGTGGTAGGCGCCGCGCACGAGGATCTCGACGTGGCGGATCCGTCGAAGACGAAATCCTTCATCGCCGAGGTTAAGCCCGATTTGGTGCTTCACGCAGCGGCTTACACGGATGTGGACGGCTGCGAGTCCGATCCGGATCGCGCCTATGCCGTGAACGCCTTGGGCGCTCAGAACGTGGCTTTGGGCTGTCAGCTTGCCGGCGCGAGGATGCTCTATTTCTCAACCGATTACGTCTTCGATGGAAGCTCGCAGAGGCCCTACATCGAGTGGGACCAACCGAAGCCCCTCTCTGTATACGGCCTGTCGAAATACGCCGGAGAGCGGGCCGTGGCTCACTTGCTAGACAGGTATTACATAGTGCGCTTGGCGTGGCTCTACGGAGAGCGCGGAAAGAATTTCGTCAAGACCATGTTGAGGCTGGGCGACGAGCGCGGCGCTGTCGAGGTGGTGACGGATCAGGTCGGTTCTCCGACCTACGCGAAAGACGTGGCCGAGGGCGTTGCGCGCTTGATCGCGACGGAGAACTTTGGAATTTATCACATGGTCAATTCCGGCCAGTGCTCGTGGTTCGAATTCGCCGCGGAGATCTTTCGCTTGGCGGGAAAGGACGTCGAAGTGAGGCCTATAAAAACCGCGAAGCTGGGTCGCCCCGCCCCCCGCCCCCGCTACTCCGCTTTGAGGAATTTCGCCCTCGAAAAGACTATAGGCAACCCCATGCGGCCATGGCGCGAAGCGCTCGCCGATTTCCTCGGCGCGACGATCGGCGGATAAGGAGGACCAAGTGGACGGCGTCGGTATCAAGAAGGCGGTCATACCATCCGCGGGGCTGGGCACCAGGTTCTTGCCTCTAACGAAGGCTCAGCCAAAGGAAATGATTCCCGTGGTGGACAAGCCGACCATCCAATACGTGGTCGAGGAGGCCGTCGAATCGGGCATAAGCGACATCTTGATCATCACGGGCAGGGGCAAAAGGGCCATCGAGGACCATTTCGATCGGTCTTTCGAGCTCGAAGCGACTCTTCGCGAGAAAAACGACCTCGCCAATCTCGCGGAGCTCGAGAGCATCGCCAGGCTCGCGGAAATCCACTACATCAGGCAGAAGTATCCGGCAGGCCTTGGACACGCCGTACTCTGCGCCTCCAAGCACGTGGGGAACGAGCCCTTTGCCGTGCTCCTGGGGGACATCATAACGAGCGATCCGCCGTCCACGATGGAGCTCGTCGAAGCCTTCAGGGAGCTGAAAACGTCGATTATCGCGGTCGAACGGGTAGAGATGGAGAAAGTTTCATCGTACGGGGTCATCAAGGGCAAGAGCTTGGGCGGGGGATTGTTCGAAGTCAACGATCTCGTGGAAAAGCCGTCACCCGATGAAGCCCCCTCGAATCTCGCTTTGCTGGGAAGGTACATCCTAACCCCGGGCATCTTTCCCGCGCTGGAGCGAACGCTTCCCGGCAGGGGCGGGGAGATCCAGCTCACGGACGGGTTGCGGATCCTGCTTGAAAGCGAGCAGGTCTGCGCTCTCGAAGTGACCGGCCGCCGCTTCGATATCGGAAACAAGCTCGACTGGCTCAAGGCGACGATCGAGCTCGCCCTGGAAGACGACGAAATCGGGCCGAGGTTGCTGGAGTTCTTGAGGGAGACGATAGCGTGTCGAGAATTCTAGTCACGGGAGGGGCGGGTTTCATCGGGAGCCAGGTAGCGGAGGCTTTCTTGGAGGCCGGACACGAGGTATCGATCGTAGATAACCTCTCGACCGGAAAGAGAGAAAACGTTCCCCGCGGCGCCCGCTTTTACGAGGCAGATATAACCTCCGACGAGCTCGAAGAGATAATTTCGGCTGAGCGGCCGGAGGTCGTGGATCACCACGCGGCGCAGATTGACGTGAGGGTCAGCGTGGAAAGGCCGATCTTCGACGCCGACGTGAACGTGCTCGGAACGCTGAACCTGTTGAAGCTGAGCGTAAAGGCGCACGTCAAGAAGTTCATCTTCGCCTCGTCCGGCGGAGCCATCTACGGCGAGCCGGACGTGCTCCCGACCTCAGAAGGTTCGCCGATAGCCCCGATATCGCCGTACGGGGCGTCGAAAGCGGCGGGGGAGATTTATATAGGCACTTTCGGTCGGCTTTTCGGCCTGCCCTATACCATTTTGAGGTACGGCAATGTGTACGGACCTCGGCAGGATCCGCTGGGCGAAGCCGGGGTCGTGGCGATATTTTCGAACGCCATGCTTAGGGGGACCGACGTCTTTATTTTCGGGTCGGGCGAGCAGCTCAGGGATTATGTGTATGTGGACGACGTGGTGTCCGCGAACCTAGCCGCTTTGACCGCGGGCGACGGAGCTGTCGTCAACATAGGCACGGGGAAAGGGACGTCGGTAAACGAGCTTTTCTCCATGATGGCCGAAATATCGGGTTACGAAAAGAAACCGATTTATCGCCCGAGACGCCCCGGCGAGCTGGAGAGGATATATTTGGCCGTCGATGCGGCGAAGGAGGTTCTCGGGTGGCGGGCCGTTACGGACCTTGGTGCCGGCCTGAGAAAGACGCTAGAATATTTCCGGAGGAGCGTTCCCTTGGCACCATAGATGCTTTGGTCGGGCAAATCGGGGGAGGCGTTGGCGGAGTACGAGTTTCGCGAAGAGTGCGGAGTTTTCGGGGTCTACGCGCCGGGAGAGGATGTGGCGCGCCTGGCGTATTTCGGCCTGCACGCGCTTCAGCACAGGGGGCAGGAATCTGCCGGGATCGCGGTCGCCGACGGTCGCTCGATACTCGTATACAAAGATATGGGGTTGGTGCCCCAAGTTTTCAGCGAGCGAACCATCGCCAGCCTGACCGGGCATATAGCCGTCGGGCACGTTCGCTATTCCACGACCGGTTCGACCAGATGGGAAAATGCCCAACCGATTCATAAGGACCTCGGCAACAGCTCGATCGCTCTTGCCCACAACGGCAATCTCGTTAACTCGCACGCTTTGAGGGCGGAGCTCGAGGGGAATGGCATCACCTTTTCATCCACCAGCGACTCAGAAGTGATAGCATCGCTGATCGCGGCCGGAGCGGAAAGCGGCGTCGAAAGCTCGATCATCGAAACCATGAGAAGGCTTCAAGGGGCATATTCGGCCGTCGTGGCCACGGAGGATAGGCTCTTCGCCATGCAGGATCCGCACGGGATAAGGCCGCTATCCCTGGGAAGAATCGAGAAGGGTTGGGTCGTATCCTCTGAAACGTGCGGGCTCGACATAGTTGGCGCGGAGTTCGTTCGGGACGTGGAGCCGGGCGAGCTGGTGATGATCGATTCGGCCGGTCCCGTTTCGATGAGGGCGGTCGAGCCGGGAAGGCGCGCTCTCTGCATATTCGAATACGTTTATTTCGCGAGGCCGGACTCTCGCCTGAATTCCCAGCTCATATACCGATCGCGCAGGGCGATGGGACGAATCCTGGCAAGAGAAGCGCCAGCCGAGGTGGATTTGGTGATAGGCGTCCCCGATTCGGGAACGCCGGCCGCCATCGGCTTCGCCGAGGAATCGGGAACGCCTTACGGCGAGGGGCTCATCAAGAATAGGTACGTCGGGCGAACCTTCATCGAGCCAAGCCAAACGATGCGCCAGCTTGGGGTCAGGATGAAGCTTAATCCGCTTTCGGAGGTTATCAAAGGCCGAAGGCTCGCTTTGATCGACGATTCCATAGTCCGAGGCACGACCAGCAGGAAAATAGTGCGCATGCTTAAAGAGGCGGGCGCTTCCGAAGTGCATATGCGGATTTCATCGCCTCCAGTGGCGTGGCCTTGCTTTTACGGAATCGACACCGCGAACAGAAGCGAGCTCATCGCGTCGTCGAAGAGCGTCGGCGAAATAGCCGAGTTCATCGGCGCGGACTCGCTCAGCTTCTTGAGCCTCGATGGGCTCATCAGCGCCAGCGGGGGAGCCAAGCGGGGTTTCTGCACGGCCTGCTTCGACGGGGAATACCCGACTTCGATCCCGCACGACGTTCGGCTTTCCAAATCGATGCTGGAGGGAGGCGCGAGGAGCGGATGAAAGGCGAAGGAGCGCTGAGGCTTGGAGTTCTGGTCTCGGGTTCGGGATCGAACCTTCAGGCGATAATCGACAAGTGCGCGATGGGCGAATTGCCGGCCGAAGTAGCCGTCGTCATAAGCGACCGGGCGGACGCTTTCGCGCTCGAGCGCGCGAGGCGCGCCGGAGTGCCGGCCGTTTTCGTGGACCGCGAAGCGCACGGATCGGCATCGGCGTTCAACGCGGAAATAGCTCGGATCCTGAGACAGCACGACGTGGGTCTGGTCGTCATGGCGGGCTATATGCGCTTGCTCGGCAGGGAAGTTCTCGAAGCGTATCCCAACAGGGTGCTCAACTTGCATCCGGCTCTCTTGCCGTCTTTTCCAGGCGCGCACGGGATCGCCGACGCTCTGGCGTACGGCGTCAAAGTTACCGGCGTGACGGTTCACTTCGCCAACGAGAAGTTCGACGACGGGCCCATCATCCTCCAGGAGGCAGTCTATGTGCGCGAAGACGACGACGAGGAGAGCTTGGCAGAGCGGATTCACGAAGTGGAGCACCGCATTCTTCCCGAAGCGATCAAACTTTTTGCGGAAGGTCGCCTGAAGATAGAGGGCAAGCGGGTCAGAATCGCGCCCGAATAGCGGAGAATCTATCTCGCAATCGAGCGCTCGTCGCACCGGGGCCATTCGGAGATGAACGCTTCGGCAGCGGCTTCGCACGGAAGGCCCGCGGCCAGTTTACGGGTGAGTTGGAATGGAGGTGGGGCTGTGATCAAGATAAGAAGGGCTCTGATCAGCGTTTCCGACAAAAGAGGAGTGATCGACTTCGCGCGCGGCCTGAGAGAAATGGGCATCGAGCTCATTTCCACCGGCGGAACCGCGAGAGCCCTCGCGGATGCGGGAATTCCGGTGACGGAGGTCGCCGCCGTGACGAAGTTCCCGGAAATGCTGGACGGAAGGGTGAAGACGTTGCACCCCGTGATAGCGGCGGGAATCCTGGCGAGGCGCGATAAAGACGAGCACATGTTTCAGCTGCGCGAGTACGGCATCGAGCCCATCGATCTCGTAGTCGTCAATCTGTATCCATTCAAGGACACGATCGCGAAGCCGGAGGTCTCGCTCGAGGAGGCTATAGAAAACATAGATATAGGCGGGCCCACCATGATCCGGGCGGCCGCCAAAAACTACAAGGGGGTCGCGGTCGTAGTCGAGCCGGAGCGCTACGATGGGATTTTGGAGGAGATGAAAAAGAACAGCGGGGCTCTTTCGGAAGAGACGCGGTTCGCGCTCGCGGTGGCGGCGTTTAACCACACGGCGGATTACGACGAAGCGATATACGAATACCTGGCCGGACGCGGGGGAGAGGGCGGATTTCCCGACCTTCTGAAGCTGGTGTTCACCAAGGTTCAGGACTTGCGCTACGGCGAGAATCCGCACCAAAGGGCCGCGTTTTACGTCCAGGAAAATGCTCCGTCAGGCGCGCTTGCGAACGCCAAGCAGCTGCACGGCAAGGAGCTTTCATACAATAACATTCTGGACATGGACGCGGCTTGGGGTCTGGTATCGGAATTCGACGAGCCGGCCTGCGCCATCATCAAACACAACAATCCGTGCGGCGCCGCCGTCGGTGAAAACATCGCGGAAGCTTACGCGAAAGCTTATGAGTGCGACCCGGTTTCGGCGTTTGGAAGCGTAATCGCGTTTAACAGGGCCGTTGACCGCGAGACGGCGGAAAGGATGAAGGAGCTGTTCGTCGAGGTCGTTGTGGCGCCGGGGTTCGAGGAGGAGGCCCTTTCGATATTCACTCAAAAGAAGAACATCAGGCTTATCGACGTCGCCGCCGAGCGCAAGGTTGCCTTTGGCTCGGATTTGAGGCGGGTCAACGGAGGGCTGCTCGTCCAGGATTTCGATGCTTCGGTGGAAACCAGGGAGGGCTCGACGGTACCGAGCGAGGCGAAGCCCACGGAGGAGCAGTGGCGGGACTTGCTTTTCGCGTGGAAGGTGGCGAAGCACGTCAAATCCAACACCATCGTCTACGCCAAGGGTGGTGCCACGGTCGGGATAGGCGCCGGCCAGATGAGCCGGGTCGATGCCGCTTTCATCGGAGCTAAGAAGGCTGGAGAAAGGGCCAGGGGTTCGGTCATCGCATCCGATGCCTTCTTCCCGTTTACGGACGCGCTCGAGGTGGCGATAGAGGCTGGAGCCACCGCGGTTATCCAGCCCGGCGGTTCGGTCAACGACGAAGAGGTCATCAAAGTCGCCGATGAAGCCGGAATCCCGATGGTGTTCACCGGAAAGAGGCATTTCAGACACTAAAGTTGCGGGCGCATTTTGGGACCGATTAAAAGCGCGACGGCGAGAAAAGGGAGCTCCTAAAGCTCCCTTTTCATGGTTTCTTCGCCTGTGCGCCTTCGGCCTGTAGACGTTTACGGCCGCCGACCGATCACCGTAGTCGCGACCATGACGACGGTTACGGCCGCGATAGACGCGAGCATCAGAATGGTTGCGTCAGACACTTTTTGGCCTCCCGAGTGATGAGATTCGCGCTAAATTTTACCGCGTCATGAACCGGATTGCGACAGCCGAACGCTTGGCGAGCCGCGTACGGTGTCAAGCTGGCCTGCGCGGATGTTGACAGCGTTGCGGGCGCGCTGTAATATGTTACGCTGTAGCGGCGCGCCGCTACAGTTTTTATTTGCGCGCTTCGATATAATGGAAGTCGGTTGAACATGGGCCGTTAGCTCATCGGGTAGAGCACCGGACTTTTAATCCGGGTGTGGGAGGTTCGAGTCCTCCACGGCCTACCGGTAAGCGTTTCCAGATCTGGTTCGGTATCCAGTTTCTAGCGAGCCCCCATCGTCTAGAGGCCTAGGACACGGCCCTTTCAAGGCCGCGGCGCGGATTCGAATTCCGCTGGGGGCACCAGCGGTGTTTTTGGATTAAGGGGCGAAGAGACCGAAAGGGCGATTAGCTCAGTGGGAGAGCGCCTGCCTTACAAGCAGGAGGTCGCTGGTTCAAATCCAGCATCGCCCACATACGCGATCCCCATCTCCGCGGGGGCTTTTTGTTTTTATTCCGCCGGGTCAAACGCGCTTGCGTCAAACCGCGAGGGCGCAAAATCCAGGGTGAGGGGCTGGGGAATCTTGAATCGCATTGCCGATTCCGATAAACTACGAACGTTGACTTGAATCGAGGAATCGCGGTTGGAGCCGTGGTGCAGTCTGGTCTAGCACACTGGCCTGTCAAGCCAGAGGTCGCGGGTTCAAATCCCGTCGGCTCCGCGGCAAGCCGGCTAAAAGGCCGGCTTTTTCCGTTGGGCATCGGGTCGGCGGCATCGCGATTTCCGCGCGAAGGCAAGCCGCTATCGGTCGCATTTTGCCGCGTCGCCCGCTGCGTTTGCGGAGGGGCGAGGGCTTTCCACTCTATTTGGTGGACTTTAAGCTTTTTTTGGCTCCGGCGAGGCCGCGACCGAACCTCTTGCCGCTCATGAGCAGATAGGCTTCGGAAAGCTTATCTTCTTTCTTCAGCTTGTCGATGATTTCCGGGGTCATTATTTCTCCTTCGCCCACCAGGACCTCGCCGTTTACTCCTAAAACGTCCGAGGGCGCGGGTTTGCCGGCGAGAGATGCAGCGGCTCTGTCCAGGGCGGCTTTCCTCGCCAAGGCAGCGCCCGCTCCTAAGCTTTTGGCGGCCGACTTCAGAAAGCCGCCTAAAAGTCCGCCCTTCGGCATCGGAGGAGCGTCGGAGGAGCCCTTTTTGATCACTATGCAATCCCGGCCGCTCATTTCGACGTTCGACCAAGGGATGAAAACCAGCTTTCCGAACAGCCCTCGGGACAAAAGAAAGCCGATCACCCTGCCGGTTTCCGCTTCGAAAGCGAAGTCCGCCACTTCGCCCACCGATTTATCCCCTTCCTTGACGCCGATCTTGCGCAGTTGCTTGGATCTCCTCCAAGCGTCTCTGATGGTCGCATTAAGGGGCAGCCATTTTTTACCCTTCCTATCGATGAGCATGAGGTCTTCGTTGATCAATCGGACCGCCGAGGGTTCGAACGCCCATCTCGGCCTAAAGATCCTCGTTCTGCAGACGTAACCCAAAACTTCTTTAAACCCGTCGTCGAGGAGTATTTCCGTTATCCTTCCGTAAAACTTCCCGGTGTCGCAGTCGAAAACCGGAAGCCTCTCCGACCCGTTCACGTACAAAATCATCTTGGTCTCCTCCTACTTCCCCCCGTGCGCTCGTCGTTCCGATCCCGCCGCTCGCTTCCTCGATTTGCCCCCTCTTCGTTGCGTTCGATCCGACGGGAGGCGCGTTCTTAAATATCATGGTACCACGACGCATTGGATTCGAGCTCCGCGCGCAGCGAGCGCTTTAGCGATTTGGCCCTCGCCGCTGCGCTGGAGGGCCGATGATGGCGCCCGATGCCGTCAGAACCTCGGCACGCTGTAGATCGGAAGGAGCTGCGGCGTGTACTCTCTGGCTATCGTGGCGAGTCCGAAGCTGATTCCCGTCGAGGCGAAGGACCAAGCGACCGGATCGGATTCGTCGAAGAGCGCGACGAATCCGAAGAGATTTCGCCTGCAAAAATCGAGCACGGCGCGATGATCCCCCGGCTCGGCGCCCTTCATGAGGGCCAACCGCGCCAGGGCGCCGAAGGCGAACGCCAGGCCGCTTATGTCCTCGGTAAAAACCGCGATCCGGGACGCCGCTTTGTCTTCCGATGTCGGTTCCCCGCTTTCGGAGGCGAACCGATAGGCCGGCGAGATCGCGGATGTCATAACCGCGATATTCTTGGCAGCGAATTCCGCCAGCACCGCTTCGCTTCGCTCGCCTGGATCGCCGATCGCTACGATGAAGCTCACGTCGTCGGAGCCGATTAAGGGATTGAAGTGCTCTTCCACCCAATCGTCTGAAGGGAATCCCAGGAAGGGCGGCTTCGGCGCCTCGCACGCCAGCGCGCTGACCACTTCGGCGGAAATCGCGGCTGAAATGCCGGCGTCGAGCGCCGTTCCGAGGTAGGGGAGCCACGGCTTGTCTTTCGGCGAGGGGCCGATCAGCGAACCTGCCAAGTTCAGGGGCTCTTTGAGGTCTTCGGGGCGCTCGATCGGGCGCCCCGTAAGCGCGTAAATGAGGGGCAGGAAGAAGCGCGTTCCCGGCAGCGCAACCGCGCCGGCGGAGCGGGCGCTGGCGCTCTCCGCGGCGCCTTCAGCCCTTCGCAGCATGATCTCGGCCCCTTCGCGGGCTAGCTCAGCAAGTAGCTTAACCTCTTTTGCCACCATATCAGCTGGCGCTTTCTCTTCCGGTCCCCCAACCTGTCATCGCCCGACAGGCCGAAGCCGGTTATGCCGAGGAGCTCCCTCCTTTCGTCTATTTTTTCGATCGCTTTCTTGACCATCGATCTGGGGTCGGGTTCGAACTCGAGCGAGCCCCCGAGCCTTCGAGGCCATTCCGAGCTCATGATCTCGGCGACGAGCTCGCTCGCGGCGACGGGCGAGCGATGGCCGAAGAAAACCGGAATTCCCGAAGCGGCGAAATAGGTACCTATGGTTAGCGCTTTCTCGCTCATCCACTCGGGCGCCAAGCCCGCAACGGGGATATCCGATATATCCTCGCCGAGCCCACCTTCGCTAACCATTTTCGAAAGCGTCAAGAGGATCCTCGAATTGTCGACGCAGGATCCCATGTGAAGGACGGGGGGAATTCCCAGGTGGCGGCAGATCTCTCTGAGAAGGGGACCCGCACTTTCGATCTCATCCAACCACATGAGCCCCCGGCGCGCGGAGTCGAGCGCGGCGCAGCCGGTCTGGACGACCAAGACGTTGTTCCTTATAAGTTCGCGCGCGATGGAGAACTCCCCGTAGTCGATCCTCGGATTGCCGCAGCCCACGACCGCCGCGATCCCCCTCACGTAGCCGGCGATCACGGCGTCATTGAGCGGCCTGAGCGACGCCAGGAACCTTCCCCCCAAGATGTTTTCGATGCAATCTAGGGAGAAGCCGCAGACCATATCGACCGCTTTTCCGGGGCGCTCTTCGGCCGATGCCTTTGCGAGCGCGCGCCTCGCCTCGAACTTTTCGATAGCGATGGCGATCACTTTCTTCGCGGCATCGAGCGGACTTTCGGCCAGCGAAATATGTCGCACGCCGCTAATCCTGGTCTTTGGAGATGTGGTTATGAGGGCGGTTCCCACCAGCTCGGCTATTCTCGCGAGCGATTGGAAGATGCATTGAACGTCGACAGCCATGACGTCCACTGCGCCGGTCAGCAGGGCTTCCTCCTGCGCGGTCACGCCGCCGATCGATGGAATGCCCCGCCTCATCAGGGCCTCGTTTGCCGTGCAGCATATGCCGGAGAGGTTGATGCCCGATGCTCCGGAATCCTTAGCCCTGGCTTTGAGCTCCGGATCTGCGGCGGCGATGGCGAGCATTTCGGGCAGCAAGGGCTCGTGGCCGTGGACCACGACGTTTACGGCCGAAGGATCGAGAACTCCGATGTCGGTTTGGGAGCGAGTCGCCCTGGGGGTTCCCAAAAGCGCGTCCGCCAATTCGGTGGCGAACAGACTTCCTCCCCATCCGTCGGCCAGGGCCGTTCTGATCGCCTGCGCGAGAAGATGTTCGGGGCTCTGGTCGGTGCCGGCGTGGGTTCGGTGCATCGTCTCGACCGCTTCTCTATCGATGCCTCGGGGCGCGAGGCCAAGCGATTTCCAAAGCGCCCTTCTCTTCGGGGGCGCCAGGGCGATCGATTTGAGCTCGCCCCGCTGCCTACCGAATTCACCCAGCACGGCGCGCGCGACGGCTCCGGGCAGCTCGCGGTCGAGGAGGTCGCCCGCATCGAGGTCGAGGAGGGATGCCAGACGGCGAAGTTTGCCCTCGTCGGCGACGGAAAGCTCCGGAAGGCGCCCTTCCGAGTGAGCGAGCAGCGCTTCGGCGAGGCTCCTCCCGTGGTCCGCGTGCGCCGAGGCGCCGACCGCGACGGAGCGGGCGAAGTTCCTAGAGGCGATCGTATCGACCGTCGCGCCGCACACTCCCGTCCTTCCAGCTTGCGCTCGGCAAGGGCCCATAGAGCAGGTGCAGCAGCAAGCGCCGCTCGATCCTATGGGGCAGGGGCGCATTTCCGCCGCCCTGTCGAAGCAGGTCGTCGGATGCGTCCCGTTTCCGACGTCGCTTTTGCTCGAGTTTCGAGCGAGACGATCCATCCCGGTGCAGCTCCCGCGATATTTCTTTGCCGACTTACTATATCACCGTCGGCAAACAACTGCACCAGTCAGGCGCCGAAATTACAGGGATATTCAGAGCGCCGCTTCTCCCGAGTCACCGGTGCGTATCCGGTACGCCCCTTCTATCGGAAGGACGAAGATCTTCCCGTCACCTATCTGACCGGTTCGGGCCGCCGTCATTATGGCCCGAACGACGCCGTCGACGAGGTCATCGGGCACGGCCACTTCCAGTTTGACCTTGGGCACGAATTCAACCCTGTACTCGGCTCCCCTGTAAATCTCGACGTGCCCTTCCTGGCGGCCATATCCTTTGACCTCGCTCGCTGTCATCCCTTTAACGCCCAGGTCTCGCAGCTGGTTTTTTACGACCTCTAGCTTCAACGGTTTTACGATCGCCGTTACCAGTTTCATGCCCAGCCCCCCTTAAGATTTCTCCTTCAAGTTTTTTCGTTGCCGGCGGCCATTTTCTCGGCCGCGGCGGCCATCTTCTCCGCGGCCTCCGCCAAAATAGCCGCGTGTTCTTTAAGCGCCGCGTCGACCGGATGGGCGATCGCGGTCGCCGGTCCCGCGGGCGCCAGGGCGATCTCGCCGCCGAACGAGTAGGCGCTCTCGCCGTGCTGTGAGAGATCGAGCCCGGTGTCCTCTTCCGCTTCGGATACCCTGAGCCCCGTGAGCGCGTCGGTGATCTTCAAGAGCGCGATCGACACCGCGAAACCGAAGGCCATCGTGACGGCGACGGCCGCCAACTGGATCAGGAGAAGGGAGGGGTTTCCGAAAATTAGCCCGTCCGCGCCGGCGGGGTTTACGGCCTTCGAGGCGAATATGCCGGTCGCCAGCGATCCCACGATTCCGCCGACCAGGTGGCAGCCGACGACGTCGAGAGAATCGTCGTAGCCAAAGCGATACTTGAGCCCGATGGCGAAATAGCAAGTGAAGCCCGCAGCCAGGCCGATCAAGGCTGCACTCAACGGTCCGACGAAACCTGCGGCGGGAGTAATGGCGACCAACCCGGCTACCGCTCCGGTCACCGCGCCCAGCGTCGTCGGCTTGCCGGCCTTCAGCCATTCGGCCGTCATCCATCCTATCGTCGCGGTCGCGGCCGCTATTTGGGTGGCGAGGAAAGCGGAAGCCGCGAGCGATCCGGCCGATAAGGCGCTTCCGGCGTTGAATCCGAACCAACCGAACCAGAGGATGGCCGCTCCTAAGACCGTCATGGGGACGTTGTGCGGCGCATGAGCTTCAGTTCCGAATCCCTTCCGCCTGCCCGTGTAGAGCGCCGCGGCGAGCGCGGCGATCCCGGCGTTGATGTGAACGACGGTTCCTCCGGCGAAATCAAGGGCGCCCATGTTTCTTATCCATCCGCCCGGGGCCCATACCCAGTGCGCCACGGGAAAGTAGACGAACGCGGTCCAAAGGGCGATGAAGAGGAGATATCCTTTGAACTTCATTCGCTCGGCGAACGCGCCCGATATGAGGGCCGGGGTTATTACGGCGAACATGAGCTGATAGGCGGCGAAAACCGTTTGGGGCACCGTCCCCGCGAGGGCGCCGTTGGGGGCTGAGCCCACGCCTCGAAACCCCAGGAACTCAAGTCCCCCTATGAGGCCGAACTTATCCGGCCCAAACGCCAGGGAATAGCCGAAAAGGATCCAAAGGACCGAGACGATACCGAGGGCTATGAAGCTCTGCATGATCGTTCCCAGCGCGTTCTTTCCGCGCACCATGCCCCCGTAGAAAAGCGCGAGGCCCGGGGTCATGAACATCACCAATGCCGTCGCTACCAGCATAAAAGCGGTATCACCAGCGTTGACAGCGGCGCTCATAGCGCATCCCTCCCAAAATCCGCTCGACGTCTTCTCACGCTTAATGATCCGGTTCAAGCGTTTCGCCCCCATTTCACGGATGTAAAACCCCCGTTTCGCCGGCGTTAAATTCAGGTTTCGATCGTGCGCTGTCTCTTTGACAACATAAACGTATGTTTATATACTTATGAATTGCGGCCGGGAGATGCCCTTCGGATTCTCCCGACGCGAGGCGTCCGCGCGTCGAAAGGGTAGCGCGGCCGGCGGAATCGCCGACTGACGTTTCTATGGATGGGATTGAAGGTGAAGAGGATAGACCTGGCAGCTCGACTTAAGGCCCTGTCGGACCCGACAAGGCTCAAAATTTTCGAGATGTTGCTCGAGAGGGAGATGTGCGTTTGCGAGTTGGTCGCGGAGTTGGGCGCATCGCAGCCCCTCGTCTCGCATCACCTGAGGGAGCTCAAAATCGCGGGCTTGGTACGCGATCGCAAGGAGGGCTGTTGGATATTTAATCGGCTCGACGCGGACGCCGTCGCCGAGCTAAAGAGCTCGCTGAACGATCTGTTGTCGCGAGCATCCGCCGATCCAGAGCCCAGCGCCTACGGTTGCTCGATGGCCGAAGAAAGCGAGGTTGAGATTGCCAAGTAAAGAAGAATCGGCCTTCGTAGCCAAAAAGCTTTCTTTCCTCGACAGGTATTTGACGCTCTGGATCTTTCTGGCGATGGCCCTCGGCGTCGGTGCGGGATACGGGCTGCCGGGAGCGGTTGAGCTGATCACCAAGTTTCAGATCGGAACGACGTCCGTTCCAATTGCGGCGGGCCTCGTACTGATGATGTATCCGCCGCTCGCCAAGGTGAGGTACGAGGAGCTGGGGGACGTCTTCAAGAACCGCAGGATTCTGGCGCTTTCTCTCGTTCAGAACTGGGTCATCGGGCCGGTCCTCATGTTCGCGCTCGCCGCAATCTTCCTGCGCGGCTACCCCGAATACATGATCGGGCTGATCTTGATCGGCCTCGCCCGCTGCATCGCCATGGTCATCGTGTGGAACGACCTCGCGGGGGGAGATCGGGAGTACGCTGCCGGCCTCGTCGCCTTTAACTCGATTTTCCAGGTTCTTTTTTATTCCGTTTACGCGTACCTGTTTATAACCGCGCTCCCGCCGCTCCTCGGCCTGAAAGGCGCGGCCGTGAACGTCGGCATGGGCCAGATCGCAGAGAGCGTCCTAATCTACCTCGGAATTCCCTTCTTCGGAGGAATGATCACGCGATTTGCGGCGCTGAAGATCAAAGGCCGGGATTGGTACGAGACGAAGTTCATTCCCAGGGTCAGCCCGATTACGCTCGTCGCGCTTCTTTTCACCATAATCGTCATGTTTTCGCTCAAAGGCGAATACATCGTCAAAATACCCCTCGACGTCCTGAGGGTAGCCGTTCCCTTGCTCATCTACTTCATCGCGATGTTTTTGGTCTCCTTTTACATCGGCAACCGCGCGGGGGCGGATTATGAGAAAGCCGCGACCCTCTCCTTCACCGCGGCGAGCAACAATTTCGAGCTGGCCATAGCGGTGGCGGTCGCAGTCTTCGGGATAAGCTCTGGGCAGGCGTTTGCCGCCGTCATCGGCCCCCTGGTGGAAGTGCCCGTTCTGATAAGCTTGGTCAATGTAGCGCTCTACTTTAGAGAGCGCTTTTTCGAGGCGGAGCTAGCTTGAACGCCAAGCCTTTGAAAGCGATATGGGTCTCACCCGCCCCGTCTCTTAATCGGCAAAACCATTTCATCACGGCGATGGTTCAGGACGAAGCAACGCCGGAACTTCATTGTGGGCGCTCTGGAAATCCACTATCTTGGGCCGATCGCGGCTTTTTGCCCAGGCGTTAATCTCGGCGAGGTTAACGAGGTGAGGCTTTGAAAGAAAGCGGTAATCGAGGTAGGTGAACGGGCTAACTCGCATGTCCTGCGGAGAAAACCCGAGCTAACATCTACCTTGCAGCCATCTCGACGTAAGCGGCGGCGGGGCTTGGCTCGCGATTCCCGCTCCCGTCGATGCTTCGCGCCAGGATTCGGTACTTTTGCCCATCGGCCGGGGGCAGGGACCAAACGTAGGACCAGGTCGCGCTCCTCGCTCCCTTTCCAGAGATCACCCTCGCGGCCATCCAGGTCTCGGAAGCGCTCCAAGAAGAGCCATCCCAGTAAAAGCCGTCTTTAAGCCTCGCGATCGCCACCTCCACCCTGGATACGGATACGTCGTCGGAAGATACTCCGATTATAGTCCGAGTCGATCCGGAGAGGACCGAGTAACCGGTCGGATCGAGGATGGCCGTGGAAGGCGGCGCCGAATCGGCCCGCGATGCCACCACGAAAAGCGCCGGCCTGTTCACGCCGGCGGAGGCCGAGTTGGACGTGAAGTCGAGCCTCGTGTCGATCGGGGTCCAGCCGCCGATGGCTTTATCGAAAGCGAAAACCTGAATCGCTGACGGGTCGATGCCTTCCGCGGGTTGATATTTCATTTTTAGGATCGCGGGCTTAAGGAACTCGAGATCGTCTGGCCCGATCTTGTAGATGCCGCTGAAGCGAACGAGACCGGCGATGCTCGGCGCTTCGTCCTCCTTAACCTCGTCGATCTTCACGGTCACGTCAGCTCTAACCGCGTCGCTCGGAACGTTCAGCTCGACCAATCCGCCCCCATCGGCCAGCCTCCCGCCGGATGACCTCGAAATCTTGCCGCCGATCGAGAGCTTGGCGTTTCCCGCGGTGTTGAACGACCACGAATAATCGGCCGCGAGTCGGTTTCCCGCCGCGTCTTCTACTCCAGTGAGATATACGACGTACGTCGTCCCTTCTTCCAGCGGAGCGCTCGGTATGAATTTCGCCGTTCTCGTCGCGTTGTCGTAAACTACGCTCCCCGGAACCCAAGCGGACCCCCTTTTGACGTAGAACGTCGAGCCGCCTTCTGTGCCGTCGTTCTTGAAGCTGGTGCCGCTCATCTCTTCGTAGAAGACCGCCCCTATGGTCGTGGAGGGCCTGACGTTGTTGGCCCCGGGAGAGGGATAGGTCAATTTGGTTACCGGCGGCGTGGTATCGAGCACGATGCTATCGGACGTCTTGAACGAGTTGTCGAAGTCGTCACGGAACTCGCCGGTTACTATCTTTACGCCATCTCCGCGCGGGAGCTCGAGATCGACGAGCTCGCGAAAGCCTTTCCACTTGCTCCAGGTTTGACCGCCGTCGGTGGAGAAGCGCATGGCGGTCGCTCCGGAGATCCGATTGTCCAGCTTCACCCTGGCGCTTCTCGTGTAGCTGGCCGCGTCATTTATGAAAATCTCCCCGGACGGCGCCACCGTGTCGACGGCAACGCCCACGGCCCTTGGCCATTCCGCATTTCCGGCCGCATCGATCGCCCGCGCGAGAACCTCGAATTTTTCCCCATCAGCGGTGGGGAGGGGCCAGCCGTAGTACCAACTCGCGCTCTTCTTTCCCCTGCCGCTCGTTATCTCCGCTTCCACCCACGATTCCGAAGGGGACCAGGCGCCGCCGTTCCAATAAAAGCCGTCTTTGAGCCTTACGATGGCGAGCTCGATCTTTGAAATGGCGTGCGCTCCGGATGAGACGCCCACGACCGGCTGGATATCCCCGCGCAGAGTGGCTGAGCCCGTGGGCGATAGTATGGCCGTAAGCGGCTGCGAGACGACGGCGGGCGCGCTGAAGGATATGTCGTCGAACCAGACCGAGCTGGCGGCCCCGCTTCCGCCGCCGTTTTCGAGGATGGCGGAAAAGCGAACGGCGTAAATGCCTTCTCGGTCGATGAAGCTCGAAGCATCGGCCGAAGCTCTGTTCCAAGCATCCGCCGAGCTTATCGTCGCGTCCGACCAAATATCGATGGCCTTTCCGTCGGGGCGAACGATTTGAACCACGGCGTTTTGCTCGACCGGCTCCGCTCCCGTCCAGTTCTTGCGCCATGAGAAGTTCAGAAGCGATTTTTCGCCAGGTCGAAGTTTGAGCGAAATTTCCTGGGTGATCGACGCCGTGCCCTTGAGGCGACTTCCGGAAAGCTCCATTTTGACGCTTCCGCGATCGCGGTCGCCCGAGTCGTCGAGCTTAACGGAGGCGGTTCGGCTTTCGGCCCGCCAACCGGCCATGCCCGATGCGAAATCTCCGTTCGCAAGGAGCTGGCCGCCCAGCGCGCCGCCGCTCCGAAACATCGCGGCCGCGGCGAAGACGGCGGGTATCGCGACGCGGAGAAGCTTTCTGCGAAGCACTAGCGCCTCCTGGGAGCGGTGCTCGGCGCGGGGGCCGGCTGAGCGGCGGCGAGCTGGTCGGAAATGGCCTTCAAATAATCGTTTTGCGGATCTATCTGCAGCCCGCTATCCACGATCTCTTTTGCCGCTCCGGGTTGGCCTTTGGCCACGTAAATGGAAGCCATCTCGGCATATATGGTTGCCCGATAGCGATCCCCCGCCGGAGTCTGGGAAAGCACTTGCTGCCACTCGGCCAGAGCCGCGTCGTATTGCTTGTCCTTTGCGAGGAGTCTGGCGAGTTCCGAGTGGTAAAGCGCGACGTTCGGTGAAGTTCTGACAGCTCTTCCGAGGTAGTCGATCGCGTCTTTGATGCGGCCCAGCTGTCCCATGGCGACGCCCGCCTGGTAAAGGATATCGGCGTCATCCGGTTTTGCGTTGACCAGCGATTGGTACTCTTTGACGGCTCTGGATGTGTTGCCCACGATGACGAGGGCAGAAGCGAGCAAAGCCCTCATTTCGCGATCGTTCTTGTGATCGGCGAGGTAAGAGTCGAGCTTGGGCACCAGCTCCTTGAATTCTCCCCTTCGATATGCCGATTGAAGTTCTTCTTTGGTGTATTTCCGCTCCGTCGGAGCCGGCTTTTGCTTTCCACCCGCCGATGGCCAGACGAAATATGCGGTCACGCCGGCCGTCAGCGCCACAACTGCGATTACGCCAATGATTCCCCAAAGCCTAAGCGAGAAAATGAACCTTTGCCTTGGTGCTGTATGTCTGCCCAATCGAGTCTCTCCTAAATGGCCTTTTAAGCAGCCAGACTGATCGCAAAATATTATAGCAGAACAAGCTAAAAACAAGGGGCAAACAGGCAATCGAGAAACTAGAAGCCGGAAGACATAGCTCTATGCCACAGACGCTTCACAGTCTGCTTTCTATCATAGCTCTTGCGAGTGGTCACTAAGATCGGCTTCATCCAGAAGTCGGCGATTATTTTGGCCGTGAGCGTAATGATCGGTTTTAGTTAATCCCTCGCCATCGATAGGCTTCCGCCAATTTCGCTTTGCGTGAGGTGCGGACACTTTTGCGAGATTTGTCAGGAGCTCCGCAAGAGCTTTCTTATCCGTCATTCTTTCCGCTCGACTGTTGACTGTGACACTTCGCTTGGAGAAGTGGTCCTTCATGGACTCATTTATCTCTATACACTTGAAAGGTTTTTCTCAATTTATTCATCTTTCTTGCCAAAACCGCGACCACGCGTATGTAGATCGCTTCGTTCATTTAAGCAAGGAATAGGGGAACAACGTAAGGTTCATCGCCGCGGCAGCCCAAGCTGGCAGGTCGTCGCGCATTTTAGAAAAACCGCCGTTTCACCGGGCATCGTATCATTCATGGCGATAATTACAGTTAATGACTATCTCAGCGCACCTCTATTATTTTAGCATTACGCTAACTATCTGGAGGGAGTTTTTTATGAGGAGGCAAGTTCGGCGAGTAACTTTTTTGCCGCGGTAGACATCTCGCGCATGCTTTTCATCTGATCCTTGAGATAGGAGTGCTCTGCGAGGAGCTTGGCGACCTTGAGCATATATTCGCGCTTGAATGGAGAAAGGTCGTTAAGCCGAGAGAACTTATCCATATAAAAGTCTCGAAAGCACTCGAGTAGTGCACCTGAAAATTCATCTAGCGTCATCGCGACCGGCTTTATCACCGGTTCGACCAGATTATATTTGCGGTAATCGCGCGTAGACACGTGCTCTTTGATCTCTGGGTAGATATCGGCGTAGGGCCAAGGGGCAATTGCGAGAAAGAAGACGAGGTCCGGGTTGTAATGCTTGGCCAGTTCGAGAGTGTGGGCGATAGATTCTGGGGTTTCATCCGGCATGCCTAAGACGAATGAGGTTTCGGAAATTATGTCTGCGCCGTTTATTAATTCGATGGCTCTGCGCGACTGTTCGATGCTTATCTTCTTCCCCCAGCGGTCTAGGATATCTTGTGAGGCCGATTCGACACCCACGTAGATGTGGATGATCCCCGCCCGGCGGTACTTCTCCATAATTTCTTCGTCGCGCAGGATGTCGTCAACGCGCGTTTCCAGAAGGAGCTCGACTCCGACCTCGCGCTCGATCATCAGGTCCAGAATTCGTTCCCACCTTGCCCTATTCAGCGTCGGCACTTCATCGGTGATCATCGCGACGTTTACTCCGAAGCAATCGCGCAAGAATTCAAGCTCGGCGATAAAATTCTCGGGACTTCGAGCGCGCCAAGAGCGCTCCCAAAACAGCTGCTGTGAGCAGAATGTGCACGCCTGCGTGCACCCACGGGAGGTTTGCGTAACGGCGAGCACTGAGTTGTCCTTCGTTCGGAAAGTATAGAGAGGCCATTCAATAAGATCCCACGCGCTCTCTAGTGAGTCCAGGTCGGCTATGAAGGGGCGCTGTGGGGTCACAGTTGGGTGCCCATTTTTGACATAGGCAACACCTCTTACTTTCGAAGTGTCGCTCAAGTAGAAGACGGCGTCCAGTAGCTCTGGAAGGGTCTCTTCTCCCTCACCCCTGACGATGAAGTCGACAGCATCCGCATCTTCCGTGAAGATCTCCATCCAGCAGAAGGTGGGGTGGATGCCTCCAAGGATGGTCACGATACCAGGGTTGATCTTTTTAGCCAGACGCAAAACCTCTATTGCATCGGTCGCCGTGGCCGTATATGCCGTCGAGCAGACAACATGTGGTTGCTCCTCCTCGATGCGCCGCTCTATCGCCGCATAATCATCGAAGCGGCTCATCGCATCGTAAATCACCGGGTCGTAGCCGGCCTTGCGTAATGAACCGGCGAGGTAGACGAAGGGAAGGGGTAACCAGACGCCCGCCGATTCGAGGACGCCACAGTGGTAGGGAGGCGTTATCAAGAGAACTTTCTTATTCTTCTGGACCAGGACGATCACCCTCTAAAGAGATTCCGTTCACATTCTATAACCGTATATGTGCTTCAGACAATACCGAACGGTGCTTTAATTGCCGTGTTGAATAAAAGGCGAGTTTCTTTGCCCATATTTTGGAGGATGATGGGTCCGGGCCCTGGAGGAGTAAAGTCGAGATTTGGATTACTTTTGTTTTTCGCATAACCAACCGGTTCTTCCATCGGCATCGGCAAAATTTGCTTTTTCGTTTTCTCCGAGGCCGCTACTCTTCGGTGCGAATAAGTAAATTGGCTAACATCGGAAGCTCGGTTAGGTCTCATTTAGAGGCGCTTCTTTCAAAATTCAAAAGGCTCCATTGATGATCGAACAATCGTAACCACCTAAATCGCTGCCTACGCCCAACCCGCCGAACGGAGGAACCGAATAAGCTACTTTCGGATTATCTTTGATTATTGCTCTAAATTTCGTTTAGCCCACCGTCCGATTGCCTTCCTAACCTGGTCACCATCAGTCCATTTTCGTATCAGCGAAGTAAATGATTTAACGGGCATATGTAATGACTTTTTGCTTCATAAAGGGACCACAACTTTTGTAAGAGCTCATGTGATGCAATAGATTCCAAGGCCTGTTTTTCGCAATTCAATGGCAAACAAATTGCTGCTGGCGAGCATTAGCGCAGAGAACTCGTCTACGCCGACGACAATCTTTTAGGGGCCTCCATAACCTCTTTTGAAGTACGGTCCATGAATGGTACTTATTGGTAGGTAAGGGAGTGCGAAAAAGCTAAAAACCAGTATGAACATTGCGAAGATTAGCGTCCACGCGCTCTTCTTACCGCGCCAGTTATACGTTATGCGGACATGGAGGTAAATGCCGTATGTAAGCCAGGTTATAAGCGACCAAGTCTCCGTGGGATCCCAACCCCAATACCTTCCCCAGGCCTGGTTGGCCCAGATTGAGCCGGCGACAATCATTATTGCCAGGAAGAGAAAGCCCAGGGCAGTGAATCTGTAAGACAGCTCATCGAGCCTTTCATCCGATGGAAGTCTGCTTAACAGCTCTTTTTCTCTTCCCCAGCCAGTTGGACGTAGAAGGATAAGTACTGCGAAGCCGAGTCCGACCAGGATAGAGCTATAGGCTAGTTTAGCGAATAAGATGTGGATGAAAAGCCAGTATCCCCTTAAAGCGGGCGTCAGGTACTTGGCCTCCGAAGAGAGGTTGAACCCTATGCCCATTGCAATGACTGAAAGTGGCAGCACTAACGCTCCTACGAGTTTCGATTTGGGTATGTGGAATTGAACGGCGAGAAAGGTGAGAAGCGCAAGCCAAGAGTTGGAAGAGATAACTTCATAAGAGCTCATATACGGCCCGTGGCCGACCTCGAACCACCTTATCAAAATGCCTATCCCATGGGGCAAAAGGCCTATCGAAGTCAACAGCGCTCCGATGCCAAGCCACTTCTCTTTATTGAATACCATAGCGAAGAGGTAGGTCGCGGCGGCAAAAGAGTACGCCGTGACTCCCCCCCAATAAAAAACCGCCTCATACTGCAGCATAACGCTTCACCATCGCTTCGTTATCTTTAATTCCGGCTATTTTCCTTCGGATGGCGGCTAGGTTTTCCGCGAACGCTTCCCGATATCGTGGCGTCGTTCCACCCACGTAGAGGAGGGTACATCCATCCGCTTCCTCGGCAAGCACCCAGATCTTCTTGGGAACTATGGAATATACCGCGAATATTCCAGCGATCGCCATCAAGAAGCCCAGAAAAACTAGAGGAACGCCAGATTCCTTTACAACGCCGAGCTGAGTCCATCGACGGATCTCCAGGAACGTCAGCATGCCGCTCCCAAGTCTTATCGAATCGCCAGGTCTCAGAAACCCTTTGACAACTTCTGTATTACTTTTTATATCAATGACCTTTATGCCGAGGACTGGATCTTTCGGCGGGAATCGAAACCAGTTCTGGTCGATCGACCGGTTCTGGTAATCAGGGTAGAAGGTTATATCCGCCTGGTAGCTGGTTTCGGGGATGATAAATCCATTCTTGCTCGACCATCCAACCCTCGGAGAGGCAAAATTGAGAGCTCCCACGTTGTCATCAGCACCAGGTCGGCTGAACTTGAGAAGAGCCGAGTAGCCGAAGGGGCTGAACTGATAGATGGCTCTTCCTTTGTACGTTGCTGGATAGTTCGGACTTATTGTTTGCTCTAAGACCTTTTCGCCGTTATCGTATATAATTATTTTGCTCGCGCGTTCCTTGATCGCGCCATTTTTCCAAAACTCCGCTGTAAACTTGTCGAGCTTCACCGTAAAACCCGCGTGATTTTCGGCGAAAAGCGGTCCCTCTTGAAGACTTCCATAACTGCTGTGGGTTTCTGTGAAGACCTGGCCTTCGGCGATTTCCACGAGCCCACTCATGAAGGTTGTGCGACCGATGAGCACGCCAAGGGCGATCACCAAGAAGCTTCCATGGAGAAGAATCGTCCCCCATCTTCCCCATCCATGCTTCCTCGCGATCAGAAAGTTGCCCTTTTGCGCTATGGCATAGCGCCTGGCGCCGAGATTTGCCGCTGCCGCCTCCATGGCTTTATCGAGCGGTTGGCTTAGTATGATAGGAGGGGTCGATTGCAACCTTCGTTTAAGGGATGGTGACGGCTTATCCAAGAACCATCTCTTTCTCTCTTCGAGAACGCGCCTCGTCTGTTCGATAGTACAAAGCAGGGCATTTATCAGGAACAGCGCCAGCAGCGCATAGAACCACCAAGAACTGTAAACGTTAGCGAGTCCGGTGGCCATTATGAACTTGAAGTAGGTGGGCCGCTGAAGTTTTAGCGCTTTTACCTGGAAGCCCGTGAGTTCCCAAACCTGAGGGGTAAAAGAGGCGAGCAGGACGGCGCTCGTCAAAGCGATCAACAGGATAAGAGTGAGCTTTCGCGATTTTAGGAAACCGTGAGCGCTTTTTAAGACATTCTGTTTTCTTCGCGGCTCGGCCACTCCGCCTATCACAATAAGACCTTCACCTTCAGTGATTTTATTCGATGATAAACTTTGAGCGGACTGTGTCTAGGTGCAACCGGGCCCCTGGGCGTTATGATTGCAGTTATTCTCCTGCCAGTTGCCCGTAGTGCCGAAGGTGTTTATCCTGAGATAAGCTCCGTTGTTGTATGGCGCCGGGTCTATATTGTATTCGACCAGCATTTTATACTTTTTCCACCCATGCGGAATGAAACTGTGGCAGCGAACGCATGGAACCCGATGTCTGTTGTAATTGTGCAGGTTGCCTCTATTGGTGTTACTGAAGCCGCTGGCTGAGGCTGCGTTGTTGGTTCCTCCACCATAGACGCCCCGATCGTGACACCTGAAGCAAAGGTGTCCATCCGTGCCGGTAGAGCCCGTGCTTGTGTTCCACGGCGCCATCAATATGTAGTTATAATTTGCTCCGTGCGGCCCGGCGGGATCGGTCGTTGCCTCGCTCCGGTGGCAATCCGAGCAGTACATCTGACTCGTTCTCGTCCAACCGTTGATATAAGTCCCTCCGCCGGTTTTACTAGTGCCGATGACTGCATGGTAGCCAGGATTGTTCGGGTTGAATTCAAGAGCCTGGTTTGTCTGTTGGTTTGCGGCCAGTCCGGCGTCCGGGTTCGCTCCCCATGGGTACTGTGCAGGATTGGTTGGCTGGGTCGTGTATGTCGAATGGCACTTTAGGCAGAGCTGCCATTCGTAGGCTATGCCGTTCACCTGCTCCCAGCTTGTTGGGTTCCTTTGTCCCACCCATGTTGCTTGTCCGGTGTTGTTTGGCCATATCCCACCAGTAGGTTGAACACCAATCACACCGGCCAAAGAGTTCGAGGCCCCATTGGATCCCTGCGTATGCGTGCCGGATTTCGCCGAGTGAACATCGTGACAATCCTCGCATTCCGCGTGGCGGTTGCCCGGAGCCGCGAAATCGGCAGGTGCCTCATTTAAAGGCATTTTTAAATGCAATCCATTTAATGTATATGTAGGATGTTTATAAGCTTTGTTGAACATATTTTCCACGTTGCGCGCGTTCGCTGACATGTTAGCTGCGTTGTAAAAGTCCTTGCCAGCTGCGGTGTTCGGGTTCTTTGCCGGATCTGCCGAGTGGCATTTATAACAGATACCCTCCTCTACATAGCCGTTTGATAGATCGACTCCCGAGAATGACAGTTTCTTGTACTGTGAGGCATGAGGACCGTATTTCGATTGGATCGTCGTTTGGTCCGAATCCCGGTGACACTTGACGCAGTTAATCTGGTAGACCGAGCTGTCCCAGGCGTAAGTGTGGTTATTATAGGTGTACTGATGGGCGGAAGCGTTGTACTTCGCCTGCGAGATCGGGATCGTCGTTATAGGCGAGCCGGCAGAGCTGCCGCTCTGAGAGCTGGTGTGGCAGGAGAGGCAGAGACCGTAGGGCCAAGTGGCCGAGTAATCCGCAAACGGCGTGCCTCCCGGCAGTGAGTGTGCGACTGCATTGAACCAGGTGTTATTGGCGACAGGCATGTGCAGGTGGTTACTATGGCACATGCCCGTGCACGTGCCTGCCGAGTTCGTAAGATTTCCAGTATCCGAGGTAATCGTATGCGTGGAATGAAGGCCGGCAACGGCGTTCGTGGTGCGGTTATAGACCTCCGAATGGCAAGATGAGCAGGCGTCCGGCGCCGTCTCGAGGTCGTGAACATTGCTGTGGCATCCCAAGCAGGTCTGCTGAACATTGTGATTTGTCGGCATTTTCATGGAAATTCCAAGGACAACGTTCGTTCGGCTGGACTGGGTCGTCGAGTTAACGGCTGGAGCGTGGCAGACCAAACATTCCTCGTCTCCCTGGTCTATCTTGCCGTTGCCATTGGGATCAGTCCAGCCGGTGCTGATTGAGTAATCGTAAAGCCCGTCGGCGATCATTTTGTAATTGCCCTTACTCGACCCGTGGGCATCATGGCAAGTCATGCATGGTATCTTCACCTGAGAGTTGTATTGCTTACCGGCCGACGGTGGTTTCCAGCCGGTGTTCTGAGAACCTACGCGCTTCGTAAAGTGCCCCGGGATTTTTCCACTGCCGTCGTAATCGGCCTTAATGTTAGTGCCCGCACCGGTGCCATCATGGCAGGCCTCGCATAGTAGGTTGTAAGTCTTGTGGTCATAGGAATTCACGGCGTCTGGGCTCTCCAAGTAGGCCTTACTTAAGATGCGATTGGTTGAAAGACCTGAAGCGTTTCCAGCCGGGAGCGTCGTTTCATTTGAGAAGTCTGGCGCCAGATGAGTCGAGTGGCAGGTCTGGCAGAGATTCGTCGAGTTCGAAAATCCGGCATGCGGCGTAGAGACGACGGTTAAAAGGTTAGACCGCAAATTCGCAAAGGGCGCCACGGAGGCCGGAGAGTCGACAGCTATAGCGGTTTCATCGGCGAGGCGCGAGCCGATTGTCGTTCCGACTACAGCTGTATTCTTCACCGTGTAGACGATGTAGTACGTGACCGGGTTCGTGGTCACCGTTTCCGGGGTTGAGAGCGTAAAGGTCGTCTCCTCGCTTCCGCCGGGGAATGTTGCTGGTGTTATCGCGACCTGCGTATCGGCGGCAATGCCAGGAGATTCCGGTCCCTGAAAGCCGGCCTTGCCGTTCGTCTCTTTATACAGGAAGACGCTCGCTATATTGGTAGCGGCCGTGCCACTCCCGTATTCGGCGATTCGGAAGGCGGTTATGGTCGCGATATCAACATTCGTCTGCATGGTAAGTGCCTGCATGACGACGTAGTCCTGACCGGTCGTGGCGGAGGGATTGACCGTAACCGAGCCCCTGGCTACCGCCTGAGAGGTTACCGCGAGCTGGGGACCCGAGGTAATCTGCGAGGTTCCCGATTGGAGCGCACTGAAGCTCGCGACCGAATCGGGGGCGGCAACGGTTATTGCCGAAGATCCGGAAACCAACGCCCCCACTGTCGTCCCCGGAACCGAGGAAATATCGTAGGTAACGAAATACTTCCTGGGAGTTGTCGTCAGGGTCTCGGCCACCAAGATAAAATTCTCGGTCTCGTCCGTGAACGTCGTCGGCGTCGTTGAGAGCTGTGCATCAGAGGCGGGATTGAAATTCCCGTCACCGTCGTCCCGCCAAATCTTAACCGCTGAGATGTTCTCCGCCGCCGTGCCGTTGCCGTACTCTTCGATAGCCAGTCCGGTCCAGGAGGCGGTTCCGTAGTTTGTCGAAAGGTTGAGCTCCAGCATTTTGACGTTCTGTTGGAGGTGCGATACATATGCTGGAGCGGTCCCCATTCCGCTGACGAAGACCTCGTCGCCGCTTATCACCGGCGTTCCCGATGCGTAATTTGATACCCCGGTGACCGAGCCGGCGGAGACGCCGATATAGCTGTTATCTGCAAGTCGAGAGCCGACCGTCCTGCCAACCTGAGCTTCGTCGGCTATAACAAAGACGATAAAATAGTTCTTGGGGGCCGTCGAGACCGTTTCTCCCCCGGATATAGTAAAGGTGGTCGTTGTCCCGGTGAAATTGCTCGGAGAGAGCGGGAGGTTTGTGTCCGCATCGGGATCGAAGTTGCCATCTCCGTTGTCCCGGTAGAGCCGCACGGCACCGACGTCGGTAAGCGCCGACGTTCCAGTGAGGTCTATTTTGATCGTATTCCAGGCGACCGAGCCCACATCGGTCTGAAGGGTAAAGCGCTGCATCGGCTGCGGCTCTCCCTGGTAGGCAGTTCCATTCGCCAAGTCGACGTTATTAGACGCTGTGGTAGTAGGCACAACCACCGTTATTGTCGCGCCTGCGGCGTCGCCGTCGATGAAGTCATTTGTGCACGTAACCGACAAGACGTTTCCCGAAAGAGCAGCTCCGCTCGTGGCGCTGGAAGCCACATCGATAACGACCAAATACTGGGTCTGCGTTACGTCGATAGGAATGCTGAGTCCCGAGAAGGTGACATTCGTACCCGAAAGCGAGCCGGCGGCTATCAGTGTATCGGAGGCATCCCACTCGTTCGGCGTTCCTCCGTCGTCGCGGTATAGACGCACGTTTGTCACGTTGGTCGAGTTGAAATCAGCACTGCCCGCGAACGTTAGGCCAGTAACCATGTCGTATCCCCCGTTGGTGAAGAGGGTGAAAGAGTCCACGGCCACGTTAGTCGTGCCGGCGGCCACTAACTTATCGGACGGGTTCGAGCCCTCTCCCGCCGTCGTCGTGGGTACGGCGACCGTAACCGTCGCGCTGCCGGTATCTTGATCGACAAAGGTGTTCGAACCTACGCCACCCGAAATAGTGCCGGAGAGGGAGGCGCTGCCGATGGCACCAGAAGCCACGTCGAAGACGACTAGGTACTGTGCGCCGGGATTCGTGGACACGCTCAGGTCTAGTCCCGAGAAGGTGACGGTGGTTCCGGCAAGCGTCCCCGTTGCGATCAAGGTGTCTCCGGCATCCCACTCGTTCGCAGTCGAACCCGTGTC